>JADMIO011398551.1_pt1 | contig 156874 bp, 154 predicted proteins | sample 8958161 | NCBI WGS metagenome assembly JADMIO01 (sample SAMN16585339, study PRJNA669376) | soil metagenome | isolation source: Crop rotation soil | place: USA: Cullars Rotation, Alabama | collected 2011 | reverse complement strand
CCGCGACTTCAAGTCACGTGAATTCCAAGCTTCGGATCCCACTGTGCTGGAAAGAGATCCGTTGGGAAAGGGGTCGCCATCAGCGTGTCGATCGACAGCGCACCTGCCTGTTGGGATGCTGGCTGCTGGGCTGCAGGTTGGCCGATCGACGCTGCGACAAACGTCAGCAGCAGGACCCGGAAGAGGATGGCTCGCATGGACTGACCCCCGGCTGCATGTTAGCCGAAGTCGCCACGCGAGCCTTCGTTTCTAGAACTTGAAGGTGACTCCGCCGCCGAGGCGCATCAGGTCGCGGTCGCGGGAAAGATGGAAGTAGCGCGCATCCGCGTTGGCCCACAGCGGTCCGCCCAGGTGAATGTTCGCGCCGCCGCCCGCGCTCAGCGCGAGTCCCGAGTGCGAATCGTCATAGCTCACTGGCGTGTTGACCGCCGAAAGGTCGAGTCGCTGATCGGTGAAGTTCACGCCGATGCCACCGGCCAGGTAGGGACGAAAGCGCGCTGTCTGGACGGCCGGTTCGTAACGCAGACCCATCGTTCCGATCCACGTCTGGCCTTCGCTGGACGCGCTGATCGGGAGCGCCGGGAGGGTCACTCCGATATTGCCGATGTTGGGGATGCGGTCGAAGCGGTTGGTGTTGCGGCCTCCGCCGAAGATCGCGCCGACGTTCTGCAGCACGGTCTGGACGTTCGTTGCGCCGGTGGCGCTGACGCGCGGATCGAATCCGAAATTGCGATCGCGCAGGCCGCCGGCCGCGGCGTCGATCCACGTGATGTCGCCTTCGAAGGAAAAGTGCTCGGCGAAACGGTAGGCCGCCGAGCCTCCCAACGCCAGCTGCGAATCACCAGACTCCGCGACCACAGAGGGGGTGAAAGAAAAACTGAGACGGCTTTCCTGCGCCGACGCCGCCACGGGCAGGATGACGGTGCCAATCCACACCATCAATGCCGACTTTGTGAAAATTTTCATAATTGCGCTCCCACGCTTCGTGTCCTTCTCTATGGACGAAAGAATCGTCCCGACAGCTCGGCAGCAAACGGCATGCCGACTGCGATACAGTCTCGCCATGACTCGCTTGGCTCGCGCCTCTCTGATTGTGGCAATTGCCATCGGTGTGGCGCTCGTCCCACTGTCCGCGCAGCGCGCGATCGATCTCGACGCGGCAACGATCGCCGACATCAATGCGGCGTTTGCAAAGGGCACCCTCACGTCAGAGCGGCTGACGCAGATGTTCCTGTCGCGCATCGATGCCTACGATCGCAAAGGCCCGATGCTGCGGGCGGTGATCACGATCAATCCCAAGGCGCTTGAAACCGCGCGCGCCATGGATGCGGAGCGGAAGACGAAGGGTCCGCGATCGCCGCTCCACGGTGTGCCCGTGATCATCAAGGACAACATCGACACCGCCGACATGCCGACCACCGGCGGTTCGGTAATGCTCGAAGGGTGGGTGCCGCCCGATGATGCGTTCGTCGTGAAGAAGCTGCGTGAGGCCGGCGCGGTGATCATCGCGAAGGCGAATCTTTCCGAGTTTGCATCGGGTGCCACGCACAGCTCGCTCGGCGGGCAGATTCTGAATCCTCATGATCTCGCGCGATCGCCGTCTGGATCGTCTGGTGGTACCGGCGTCTCGATGGCGTCTGCGTTTGCCATGGCTGGTCTCGGAACGGATACCGGCGGATCGGTTCGCGGCCCGTCGACGAACAACGGCGTCGCCGGTCTCAAGACCACGATGGGATTGGTGAGCCGCGACGGTGTGATTCCGCTCGCGTTGAGTTTCGACACCGTCGGTCCGATCGCGAGAAGCGTCTACGACGTGGCCGCCCTGTTGAGCGTGATCGCCGGCGTTGATGCGGCTGATGCCGCAACGAAGGCGGGGCAGGGCCGCGGCATGGCCGACTACACGCAGGCGTTGAAGGCGGATTCGCTGAAGGGCGCGCGGCTCGGCATCGCGCGAGACTTCATGGGCCAGGACGAGGATGTCGACTGGGTCATGGAATCCGCGTTCGAGGCGATGAAGAAGCAGGGCGCCACGCTCGTCGACGTGAAGTTTCCGAAGTGGCTGATCGATGCGAAAGGCGAGTACTACAGCGCGATCCGCTATCCGGAGTTCGTCGCCCAGATCGCCGAGTATTTGAAGGTCACGGGTCCGAAGTACCCGAAGAACATCAACGAGCTGATCGAGCGCGCGCGGCAGGTGAATGCGCCGCGTCCCGATGGCAGCAGCCCGAATCCAGGCAGGTGGACGCTGCTGGTGCGTGAATCGAAGAGCGGCACGCTCAACGACTATCAATACACCTCGGTGCGCGATCACGCGCTGCCGCTGGTGCGCGCGATCATCGACGGCATGCTCCAGGCCGACAAGCTGGACGCCATCGTCTACCCGACGGCATCACGCCGGCCGCCGCTGATCTCCGCGCCGGCCGACGTTCCGGGTGGGAGCTCCGCATCAGGATCGAATCTCGCGAACCTCTCGGGATTCCCCGACATGATCGTTCCCGCGGGATTCACGACCGACGACCTGCCGGTCGGCATCTCGTTCATCGGTCCGGCATTCAGCGAAGCGCGCCTGCTTGGATTGGGCTACAGCTTCGAGCAGGCCACGAAGGTGCGCCGGCTGCCGACGCACACGCCGCTGCGCCCGGGCGACTCGATCCCTGTTCCCTGAACATGCACACCACCGGCGTTCGACGCGGGCACGAGATCGATCGCCATTTGCTCGAGCGATACCTCAACGATCATCTCGACGGCTTCCGTGGGGCGCTCGAGATCCGCCAGTTCGAAGGGGGGCAGTCGAATCCCACCTACTTCCTGCACGCTGCCAGCGGAGACTACGTGCTGCGCAAGAAGCCGCCGGGACAGTTGCTGCCGTCGGCACACGCTGTTGACCGTGAATACCGCGTGATGACGGCGCTGGCGAACAGCGATGTTCCGGTTCCGCGAACTCGATTGATGTGCGACGACCCCGGCGTCATCGGCACGCCGTTCTTCGTGATGGATTGCGTCACCGGCCGCGTATTCCGGCAGCCGCACCTGCCTGGTGTGCTGCCCATTGACCGCGCGCGCATGTATGCGCACATGGTGGAGGTCCTCGCGAATCTGCATCGCGTAGACGTGCAGGCGGCAGGCCTGGCCGATTACGGAAAACCGGGCAACTATTACTCGCGACAAATTGGTCGATGGGGGCAGCAATACGTCGCCGCCAAGACCGATGAGATCCCGTCGATGGATCGCTTGATGGCATGGCTGCCGGAAAACATTCCGCCAGGCGACGAGACATCGATCGTGCACGGCGACTATCGCGTGGAGAACCTGCTCTTCCATCCAATCGAGCCGCGCATTGTGGCCGTCGTCGACTGGGAACTATCGACGCTTGGGCATCCGCTCGCGGATCTCGCTTACAACTGCCTGACGTATCACCTGCCCGCGGAAGCGCTCGGTCTCGTCGAGCAGGCGGACGACGACCGCACTGGTATGCCGAATGAGCAAGATTGCATCGCGATGTATTGCCGCCGCACCGGCCGCGACGGCATTCCGCAGTGGAATTTCTATCTCGCCTTTTCGATGTTCAGGCTCGCCAGCATTCTGCAGGGCGTGTACGCGAGAGGACTACAGGGCAATGCCGCATCGGAATTCGCGCTCCAGCGCGGCAAGGCCGCTGGTGTGATTGCCGATATCGCCTGGGGGCTCACCGGTTCCAATTGAGCGCGGCGATGCGCGGATCGCGAGCGAAGAATGCGCGATCGAAGGCCAGCCTGCGCTCCTGGGCCGGGCAGAGTGCGCGAACGCCGGCCGCTCCGACATGCATGCGCCAGGCGTGGCGTTCGTGCGGTTCGCGCTCGGCGAAGGCGCGGCAGGTGAGCAGGGCGATGTTCTTTCCATCGGAGCGCGCCGATTGATATCGGATGGCCTCGATGCCCGCCTCGCGAGCCGCGTCGGCGAGCGACTGGCAGTGGGAGTAATCCTCGGGGCTCTGCCACTTCACTGCGTCGCGATCGAATGGCGGAGCCATCAGGTCAATCGACGATCGCGTTGAGAATTTCACGGCGAACGCCGTGAATTCGCCGATCGTCGTCGGCCACGGTGTGGCCGGCGACTCCGCGTAGAAGAGCAGCCGGTGAAAGGCCATCTCGGCGACGGCTGTCGGCGCATCTTTCGACGCAAAGAACGCTCCGGGGGACAGGCCGGCGCGGCGGAACCGCGACCCCTTCGGATACGGCGCGCCGTACCTGAACGGCGTGAACAGCAGGTAATGCAATTGCCGGCACTCGACCGGCACGACCGGCTTGCTCTGATCGATGATGTCTTCGAGCAGCGCCTGCTCCTCGAGCGTATCGACCAGTGCCATCGTCGACACGACCTGCTGCCCCTCGACGACGCGCCAGCAGGTGCCGGAGGCCCGGCGTTTCTCAGAACTGACTGCGGCGGGCGTCCAGGTAGCCAATGACGTGCACCAGCCCGGCGACCGTGGCGATCTGCGAGAGCGGCGTGGCGCCGAGCGCCGTGTTGTCGTTGCGCAGCCACGCGCGCGCCGCGGTCACGTCGCCGTCGACGAGCGCATCCAGCGATCGATAGAGGCGTAGGAACAGCACCGCCAGCTCGTACGGCTTGCTTTCTGGATCGAGTTGATAGGTCTGCGCGCTCATGCGCGACACGGTGGCTTCCGACAGACCGAGCACGCCTGCCAGCACGCGATTCGAGAGCGCGAGCCGCTCAGCGGCGCGAACCACCCCTGTCGTGACGACCTTTGCGGAACTGGCGGCTTTGGCCGGGCGGGGCTCCGTCGGGCTCATTCTCTGGAAAGAATAGCACCAACAAATTTCCCAGGCAATATGGCTAGGAGCCGGCCAGCTCCTGCCGCGCGACGGCCTCGAGATGCACCTCGTCCGGGCCGTCGGCGAGCCGCAACGTGCGCGACTGCGCCCACAGGTAGGCGAGCGGCGTGTCCTGGCTGACGCCGGCGGCGCCGTGCGCCTGGATCGCGCGGTCCAGGACCTGCAGCGCGACGTTCGGCGCGACGACCTTGATCATCGCGATCTGCTTCCTCGCCGCCTTGTTGCCAACGGTGTCCATCAAGTGCGCCGCCTGCAGCGTCAGCAGACGGGCTTGGTCGATCTCGATGCGTGATTGCGCGATGTCGCGGCGGATGGTGCCTTGCTCGGCAAGCGGTTTCCCGAACGCCACGCGGTCCTTGACGCGCGCTTTCATTGCATCCAGCGCGCGTTCGGCAACGCCGATCAGGCGCATGCAGTGATGGATGCGCCCGGGGCCGAGGCGTCCTTGCGCGATCTCGAAGCCGCGGCCTTCGCCAAGCAGCAGGTTGCCGGCGGGCACCCTGACGTTGGTGAACACGATCTCGGCGTGCCCATGCGGCGCATCGTCATAGCCGAACACGGTCATCATGCGCGTGATGGTCACGCCTTGGGTGTCCATCGGTACGAGGATCATTGACTGCCGCTTGTGTGGCTCCGCGGTGGGGTTGCTGAGTCCCATGAAGATCGCGATCTTGCAGCGCGGATCGCCAGCTCCTGAGATCCACCACTTCCTGCCGTTGATGACGAAGTCGTTGCCTTCGCGCGTGATCGTCGAGCGAATGTTCGTGGCATCAGACGACGCGACTGCGGGCTCGGTCATGGCGAAGCACGAGCGGATCTTGCCGTCAAGCAGGGGAGCGAGCCATTGCTGCTGTTGTGCCCCGGTTCCGTAGCGCGCGAGCACTTCCATGTTGCCGGTGTCGGGCGCCGAGCAGTTGAACACTTCAGGCGCCCACGGCACGCGTCCCATCACTTCGCAGAGCGGCGCGTATTCGAGATTCGTCAACCCGGCGCCGTGTTCGCTTTCCGGAAGAAAGAGATTCCACAACTGATCGGTGCGTGCCTGCTGCTTTAGCTCCTCGATGAGCGGCGGCACCTGCCAGCGTTTCTCGCTCACCTGATCGTGAAAGCGCGCTTCGTTAGGATAGATGTGACGCTCGAAGAACGCGCTGAGCCGTTCGCGCAGTTCTTTCGAGCGAGGACTGATTTCAGGAAGCAATGGTACGACCGCCATCGACAATGATCGTTTGACCGGTGATGTAACTGGCCGCGTCCGACGCGAGGAACACGGCTACGCCTTTCAGCTCGCCCGCCTCGCCGACGCGGGGAATGGGACTCGTGGCCTTGATCTGCGGCTCGGCATGCACGATCGCCGGATCGGCCAGGCGGGAGTGAAAGTAACCCGGCGCGATGGCATTCACGCGAATGTTGCTTCGTCCCCACGTCGCTGCCAACTCGCGTGTGAGTCCGACGATGCCGGCCTTGCTTGCGGCGTAGCCCGCCCAATGGGACGTGCTCACCGAACCGATCATGCCGGCAATCGACGCGACGCTGATGATGCAGCCGCTCTGACGCCGCAACATTTCCTTGCCGGCAGCCTGCGAAAATAGAAACGTGCCGGTGAGATTCGTCTCGATCACCTTTTGCCACTTATCGAGCGGCATCGTCTCAGGTTCGGCCGCCCACGCGATGCCGGCGTTGTTGATCAGGATGTCGATCTTTCCGAACGCGGCGACGGTCTTGTCGACGACGGCCTGGACCTGTGCGGCATCCGCCACGTCACAGACCATGCCCTCGACCTTGAAGCCGCGCGAGCGGAACGCATCGAGTGCGGGGGTAAGCCACTGTTCTCGCCGCGCGCAGAGCATCAGCGAGGCGCCGGCTTCGGCGAGGCCTTCCGCCATCTCCTCACCGAGTCCGCGCGATCCGCCGGTGACGATGGCCGTGCGGCCGGAGAGATCGAACAGATCGCGCAGCGACTTCACTGCGGAAGCGCCGCCAGCACGCGCGAGACCAGCTCGGAAAAGTACGGGTCCGAACCACGCGGACTCGGACCAAGCCGCACGATCACGGCGTCGCGTGATGGAATCACCATCGTGTATTGACCCATGTGGCCTGACGCGCGAATGGCGTCCTCAGGAACACCTTTCCACTGTCCGCCGCGATTGAGCCACCACAGGCCGCCGTATCCCTTCGCCTTGTCGGCGGGCGCCGGCGTCGACACGAACTCGAGCCAGTCGGGCGGGAGAATCTGCTCGCCGTTCCACTTGCCTTTCCACAAGTGGAGCAGGCCGAATCGTGCCCAGTCGCGCGCCGATCCGTAATCAAAGCCGGTCATGATGAAATTGCCCCACGCATCGGTCTCGAGGACGAAGTTCCTGGCGCCGATTTTGTCGAACAACGCCCGTTGCGGAAACGTCAGGTAGTTCTCACCCTTCGCCTCGACGGCTTCCTTGACGATGCGACCGAGCGTGAGGGGATCGCTGTTGCGATACCGATACTGGGTGTTGGGCTTGATCTCCTGCGGTTGATTGACGGCGTGCTCGAACACGTTGAGGCCGTCGAAATAGATCCGCATGTGCTTGTTGTCTTTGGTGAACGAATCGGGACCGTTGAGCCCGAGGTTCGCGAAGTCGAGACCGCTGCTCATCCGCAGCAGGTCGCTCACGTGGATCGCGCCGCGCGGATCTTCCTTGCTGGTGTGCCACTCCTTGATCGGCGCGACATCATCCACCTTCAATTGTCCGCGCTGCACGATGATGCCGACGAGCGCGGCGGTGATGCTTTTGCCCGCCGACCAGCTGATTTGCGGAGTGTCCTTCGTCCAGCCGGCAGCGTACCGCTCGCTGACGATCTTGCCGTGATGCACGACGACGATGGCGCGCGTGTTCTGGTCGGTTTGCTTGAACCCCCAGTCGAGCGCGGCATCGACGCCGGCATTGGCGGTGCCAGTCGCGTTGGCATCGCCCATGGGCCAGGCTTGCGTGGCTGCATCCGGGAGACTTCTCGGCACCGCAATCGGTTTGAAGTGAAGCGCGGTCTCGCCCTTCGGCATGATCGCGCAGCCCTGGTCGCCGTTGTAGATCGCCATCCGCGACGCGATGCCTGGCCCGCGCACGGTCACGGACTTGCGCGTGTTGTCGACCGCATACGTGAATCGCGGATCCCAGCTGAAGTCGCGGAACGGCGCGATGTCCTGCGCGATGATCTCGTCGGCGGTGCGTTTGGTGACCCGGCCCACGACCCACAATCCCGAGCAGATGTGATGCGCGCCGATCGCGGCGCGCGATTCGAGTCCATAGTCGGACGCCTGCGCCCCAACCTTCCCGGTCGGCGTGACGGAAAGGACCAGCATGACTACGGCAAGTCGTTTCAGCATCGCGGCGAATGATACTCCTTTCGTCGTACAATTCCCGCTTCGCACATGCCCGTTTCCGCCATCATCGCCGCCGGAGGAAAGGGGCTGCGCCTCGGGGGCGACCGGCCCAAGCAGTTCCTCGACCTCGGCGGCCGCTCGATCCTCGAACTGAGCATCGCGGCGCTGGCTGCGAGCAGTCGGATCGACGAGATCGTCGTCGCGCTGCCGGCGGAGCACCTCGATGCCGAGTCGAAGATCCTGAAAACTGCGTTCAAGCGGCCGCTGACGTTCGTGACCGGCGGCGCGCGCCGGCAGGATTCGGTGGCGAATGCCTTCGCGAAGACGTCGGCGAAGTCGGACGTGATCGTGATTCACGATGCGGCGCGGCCGTTTGTGACCGAGGCCGTGATTGGGCGCGCGATCGACGGCGCGAAGAGCCATGGCGCGGCGATCGCCGCGGTGGCCGTCAAGGACACAGTCAAGCAGACTGGCGTCGCAAATCCCGATGGCTCACGGCTGATCAGCGGCACGATCCCGCGCGATAGCGTTTTTCTAGCGCAGACACCGCAGGCGTTCCGGCGCGACATCCTGTCGCGTGCCTTGTCGGAAGGCGAGTCGATCGACGCCACCGACGAAGCGATGCTCGTCGAGCGGCTTGGCTTGCCCGTGCACGTCGTGCCGGGCGACGAGCGCAACGTCAAGATCACGACACCGGAAGACTTAGAGAAAGCTCGTTCGGAGGGCGACGGCTTCAGCCGTCGCCGCGATGGCGAAAGCATGATCAGAATCGGCACCGGATACGACCTTCACACGCTCGTCGCAGGCCGCCCGCTGATCCTTGCCGGCGTTCGCATCGAACACGCCATGGGATTGAGTGGTCACTCCGACGCAGACATCGTGTGTCACGCCGTGACGGACGCCATCCTTGGCGCGGCCGCGGCCGGCGATATCGGACGATTGTTTCCTGACACCGACGCGCAGTGGAAAGACGCCGACAGCATCATGCTGCTGAAGGGCGCGGTCGCGAAGGTGAAGGAGAGCGGCTATCGCGTGTCGAACGTGGACGTGACCGTGATTGCGCAGAAGCCGAAGCTGCTGCCGTATCTCGATCAGATGCGGGGCAATCTCGCCGCGGCGCTCGAGATCGACTCGAGCGCCGTCAGCGTGAAAGGCAAGACCAACGAAGGCGTCGACAGCATGGGCCGCCAGGAATCAATGGCCTGCCATGCAGTGGCGCTTCTCACTTCTCTCTTCTAACTTCTAACTTCTTACTTTTTACTTTCTTAAGATCCCGGCGTCATGATGTGCGCGCCGGTCGTGCCCGCACCCATGATCCACGCGCCGCCCATCTTGTTGTTGTCCGGCAAACCCAGCGTCGCCGTCGTCGCGTTCGGCACGGCGATCGTGACGTGCAGGCGGGTCGTCGTTGCGTCCTTGCCCGAACGCGTGTAGAACACCGAGCCCATTTCGGGCTTCACGCGCTGGCCGTTCTTCTCGAGCTCGGTGAGCGCCGCTTCGCGCGCCGTGCGATCGGCGATCTTCGCTTCATAGATCTTGTTCTGCTTCACGCGCTCGATGTTGGTCTTGCTCGTGCACTGCGCCGAATAGGGCTGCTCGGTCGCGTCGCCGGACTGGTCGTAGCACACCATCGTGTTGGTGCCGGGGCGCAGCGTGTCGTAGCTGCCGTCAGCCTTCCACTTGATCACCATCGCGCCGTCTTTCATGTTCGCCGGTGCGGCGGACAGAGCCACGTCGAAGTTCCCCGCAGGGGTTTGAGCGAACACGCCGGCGGTCAGTGCCAGCGCGCCAAGGCCTACAAGAAGTACTCGTTTCATGAATTGACCCTCCAGGTCAGAAAAGAAGCATATGCCAAGCTGATAACATCAGATGCACGTCATGAGAGTACGTTTCGCGCCGTCGCCGACCGGCCATTTACACGTGGGGAACGCCAGAACGGCCCTGTTTAACTGGCTTCTGGCCCGCGGCCACGGCGGCACCTTCATCCTCCGCATCGAGGACACCGATCTCGAGCGCTCGACGAAGCAGTCCGAGCAGGCGATTCTCGAGGACCTGCGCTGGATGGGCCTGCAGTGGGATGAGGGCGTCGAGGTTGGCGGGCCCTATCCGCCATATCGACAGACCGAGCGCATGCACACGTACGCGGAGCACACGGCGCGCCTGCTCGCGGACGGCAATGGCTATTACTGTTTCTGCTCGGCGGAGACGCTGGAGGCGCACCGAAAGTCGCAGCTGGCCGCCGGCCTGCCGCCGAAGTACGCCGGCACCTGCCGCAACATCCCCGCGGGCGAGGCGAAGCGACGCAAGGACAGCGGCGAGTCCGCGGTGGTGCGCCTGCGCGTGCCGGAGGGACGCAATGTCGTGTTCAACGACATCGTTCGCGGCGAGGTCACGTTTCACACCGATGTGATCGGCGACCCCGTGCTCGTGCGATCCGATGGCATCCCTGCATACAACTACGCCGTCGTCATCGACGATGAGTTGATGAAGGTGACGCACGTGATTCGCGGCGAGGATCACATTTCGAATACGCCGCGGCAGATTCTCGTTTACGAGGCCTTCGGCTACACGCCGCCGGCGTTCGCGCATCTGTCACTCGTCATGGGCCCGGATCACGCGCCGCTGTCGAAGCGGCACGGCGCAACATCGGTGAAGGAGTTCCGCGACAAGGGCTATCTGCCCGAGGCACTGGTGAACTACCTCGCGTTGATCGGCTGGTCGCCAGGACAGAACGAAGAGCTGTTGCCCGCCGATGAACTGGCGCGCCGCTTCAAGCTCGAGAACGTGGCGCACAGCGCTGGCGTGTTCGACGAAGACAAGCTCGCGTGGGCGAATCGCCATTACCTGAAGATCTGTGAGCCCGCTCGACTGGCCACACTCGCCGAGCCGCATCTGCGTGAGCGCGGACAGGTGGTTGGCGATCTCTCTTCAGCAGCGCGCGAGTGGCTCGAGGCAGTGTTGCCTGGCATGGCGCAGTCGGTCGATCGATTGCCGCAACTCGCGGATCGCCTGGAGACCGTTTTCAAGTACGAGGCGCCCAAGGAGCCGCTGGACGCGAACCTCGTGAAAGCGCTCGCCGAGGAGCTCTCGAACGCGCCGCGTCTGACCGACAAGGATGCTTTCCGTGCAATCGCGAACAAGGTGAAGGACAGGACCGGATTGAAAGGGAAGAACCTGTTCCATCCAATCCGCGTGATCTTGACCGGCGCACACGAGGGGCCCGAGCTCGATCTAATCGTGCCGGCAATCGATCGCGCGGTCGGTCTCGCAGGCCTTGCCCCTGTGATCGGGTGCCGGGAAAGGGCCCACGGATTACTCGGATTACACGGATAATGAGGACGCGCGACGGCCCTTCGGGCCGGCGCAGCAAGAAAAGGGCGGAATCAAGAGAGCGAGTGTCGTGTGGGCTCTCTTGATTCCGCCCTTTTGCTTGCTGCGTCGCGCCGGGCGAAGCCCGGCGTCGCGCGTCCTCTTTCTCTGCGCCCCTGCGTCACTGCGGCGTTCTTGAATCCGTGTCATCCGTGCAATCCGTGGGTATAAGATTCGCCGCATGACGCGCCGCCTCTTCACTTCGATCGCGATTATTGCCATGGTCTCGTCGCTTGCCGCGCAGCTAGGCTCGCAGCCGCGGTCCACGCCTCGGCGGGTCGCTTCCCCTGCATCCGCGCCTTCGAGCGTCGAAGTCACGGTGCGCGAAGGCACTTCGATGGCGGTGGCCATCTCACCCGACGGGCGCACGATCGCGGCCGATATGCAGGGCAGCATCTGGACCATGCCGTCGACCGGCGGCGCGATGAAGCGCATTACCGACGTCTTCAACGACGCGCGACAGCCGATGTGGTCGCCCGATGGCCGCACCATCGTCTTCTTTGCGTATCGCGACGGGGGCTACGACATCTGGGCCATCAATCCTGATGGATCGAATCAGCGAAAACTGACGTGGGGCACGTTCGACGATCGCGAGCCGATCTATTCGCACGACGGCACGCGCATCGCGTTCTCGTCGGATCGCGGCAACGCGCTCGGCAGCGACTACAACATCTTCGTCCTCGACACGCGCACCGGCGACATCAAGCAGATCACCAAGGGCCCGAGCGAAGACTACATGCCGACGTGGTCACCGGACGATTCGGAGATCGCGTTCGCATCGAATCGCGAAAACACCGAGGGGCTGTGGGCTGTGAATGTCGCGACCGGCGTCGAGCGCAAGGTGCGCAGCGTCGCCGCCGGCGGCCGCGTCGATTCTCCGTCGTGGGGACCGGGCGGGCAGCTGCTGTATCACGTCACCGCCAACAACCAGACGCGCTACGAGATCGACGGCAAGGCGGTGACCGACGGCGAGAACGTGTTCGCGTTCCGCGCGTCGTGGGTGTCGCCGTCCGAATATCTCTACGTCTCCGACGGAAAGATCCGCCGGCGATCGATCTCGGGCCTGCCGATGCAGACGGTCGATTTCACCGCGACGATGACGGTGATTCATCCGGAATATGCGCATCGCGTGCGTGACTTCACGTCGACGACGCCGCGCAAGACGCTCGGCATCGTGCGCCCGGTGATCTCCCCGGATGGATCGCAGATCGCCTTTGCGGCGGTCGGGGACATCTACGTGATGCCGACGAACGGCGGCGCGCCGGTGAATCTCACCAGGGACGCCGCTCTCGACACGGACCCGTCGTGGTCGCCCGACGGCGGCTCGCTCGTCTATTCCTCCGACAAAGGCAGTCCGCTCCTTCAGCTGTGGGTCCGCGACATGAAGAGCGGACAAAGCCGGAAGGTCACCAACATCACCACGCAGCCGCAGGGCGCTTCCTTCTCGCCGGACGGCAAGAAGATCGTGTTCTTCAACGTCGATGGCATGTGGCGCGTCGCGGAAATGTCGATCCTCGATCTCGCCTCCGGGCAGATCACGAAGATCCACGATTCGCTGCCGCAGCCCGGCACGCCGACCTGGTCGCCGGACGGCAAACGCATCGCGCTGGCGGGCATCGCGCCCATGACGGTGCGATTCCGCGAAGGCACCAACCAGATCCAGACGATTTCCGCGAGCGGCGGCGACGTGAAGTGGTACGCGCCGATCCCGATGCTGTCGATCGATTCGCGCGGCGGCTGCGGACCGGTGTGGTCGCCGGATGGCACCAAGATGGCGGCGATCTATGAGGGCACGCTCGCGGTGTGGCCGGTCGCGCCGAGCGGCGAGCCGCTGGGGCCGCCGCGACATGTGACGGCGGAAAGCGCGCACTCGCCAAGCTGGCAGGGCGACTCGCGCCACATCCTCTATCAATCACTCGACCAGCTGCACATCGTCGACATCGAGACCGGCCAGACGAAGACCGTGCCGTTCAACATGACGTGGACGCCGGCGATCCCGAAGGGCCGCGTCGTCGTTCACGCCGGCAAGCTCCTCGACATGAAGTCGCCAACGCTGCGCTCCAACATCGATGTGATCGTCACCGGCAACATCATCACGTCGGTTGTGCCGCACGCGGACGCGAATCACCTCAAGAGCGAGGTTGTCGATGCGTCGAACCTGACGGTGATGCCCGGCCTCACCGAGTTTCACTCGCACCTGCAAAAGGACTACGGCGCCGCGCAACTGCGCGCGTGGCTCGCGTTCGGCATCACCACGGTGAGGAGTCCCGGCAATACGCCGTATGAAGCTGTCGAAGACCGCGAAGCGAACGAGGCCGGTGTGCGTCCAGGTCCTCGCGTCTATGGCACGGGCTACTTGATGGAGTGGAATCGCGTTTACTACAAGATGGGCATCGCGATTTCGAGCGTGAGCCAGTTCGAAATGGAGCTGCAGCGCGCGAAGGTGCTCGAACACGATTTGCTCAAGAGCTATGTGCGCCTGCCGGACTTACAGCAACAGCGCATGGTGGAGTTCGCGCACAGCGTCGGCATTCCCGTGGCGACGCACGAGATCTATCCCGCATCAATGGTTGGCGCGGATATCACCGATCATACCGGAGCCACCAGCCGCCGCGGCTATTCACCGAAGCAGGCGACGCTGCAGATGGCGTACGAAGACGTCGTGCAACTGTTTGGCAAGAGCCGCCGCGTGCTCACGCCGACGGTGTCGGGCACGGGCTCGCGTGAGTTGTTCACGAAAGATCCGTCACTGCTGACCGATCCGCGCTTCACGTTGTATCCCGAATGGATTCAGCGGCAGGTGAAGGCGCAGCAGTTCGGCTTCGCCGTCGATCCACGTGGCGGCAGCGGCAAGATGGTGCTGGACGTGATGAAAGCCGGCGCGACCATCGTGGCCGGCACCGACACGCCCAACGCGATCAACCTTCACGGCGAGATCATGACCTACACGATGGCCGGGATGTCGAGCTTCGACGCGTTGAAGGCCGCCACCGTCAATCCGGCACAGGTGCTCGGATTCAACGGCGGCACGATCGAAGCGGGCAAGCTCGCGGACCTGATTGCCATCGACGGCGATCCGATCGCGTACATCGGCAACACCACGAAGGTGAAGAAAGTCGTCGCCAACGGACGCGTGTTCGACGTGGCGGAGCTGGTGAAGCGCGGACAGTAAGGCGGCGCTACTTCATCGTAATCGGCTGCGGAAAGCCGAAGATCAAATACGCAACGCTCTCCCTGGTCGTGCCGACGCGCGTCGGGCGGAAGCGCCATTGCCTCACGGCATCGAGCGCGGGCTTGTCGAACGCCGGCGACGACCTGACCACTTTCGCCGTGGTGATGGCGCCGGCCGCGCTCAGTCGCGCTTCGATCATCACCACACCACCAGATAGCACGTTGGCGGGAAACACCGGTTCGGCCATTACCGAGGGAAACGGGACCTCCGACGATGGCTCGGCGACGTCCGCCGGCCGTTCACCTTGCGTGGGCCCCTGCAGCACCGGCGCTCGATAGAGCGCGGCGACGATCACCCTGGACGGGACATTCCGCTGAGCCTCAGGCATGTCGTCCCGGCCAATCGGATGATCGGTTGCCGCAACAAAGCTCCAGCTGCGGACGGTGTCGAGCAGCATCTGCGTGAACGGGGGGGAGCTGCGCAGCGTCTTGACGTCCTGGAGGCTGCCCGACGCGTCGATCGAGAGTTCGAGGATCACCTGGCCGCCGCCGAGCGCCATGGGCGCCAGTCCGGGCGGCGCGCCGCTGGCAAGGCTGGGCGGGATGTAACGCGGCTGCGCGAGCAGCGTCAAAGATAGTGTCGCGCTGAGCGTCAGACTTAGCGCTCCTGTGACGACGAGAGTGGTCTTCATTGGCTCGCCTCCTGGCTCCATTTAAGCAGATCGCCGCGATAGCATGAGAAAAGACATGTTCGAATTCGGTCTCGACACCTTTGGCGATGTGACGCTCGATTCGTCTGGCGCCACTCTCTCACAAGCCGAGGTGCTTCGGAACGTCGTGGACGAAGCCGTGCTGGCCGAACAGGCCGGGCTCGATGCCTTCGGCGTCGGCGAGCACCATCGCAAGGATTTCGCCGTGTCCGCGCCTGAAGTGATGCTCGCGGCGATCGCCGGGAAGACGAGCCGCATCTGGCTTGGCTCCGCGGTCACGGTGCTGAGCACCGACGACCCCGTGCGCGTCTTTCAACGCTTCTCGACACTGAACGCCGTGTCGAACGGACGCGCCGAAGTCATCCTCGGACGTGGCTCGTTCACGGAGTCGTATCCGCTGTTCGGGTACGACATGTCGAATTACGAAGTGCTGTTCGAAGAGAAGCTGCAGTTGTTTGCCGAGCTCCTCAAAGGCGAGCCGGTCACGTGGAGCGGATCGACGCGCCCGGCGCTGGACAATCAGATCGTGTATCCGCCGGTCGAAGGGAAGCTGCGGACGTGGGTTGGCGTCGGCGGCAGTCCGGAATCGGTGGTGCGCGCAGCGCGATACGCGCTGCCGCTGACGCTGGCGATCATCGGCGGCAACCCGATGCGCTTCCGCCCGTATGTCGACCTGTATCACGAGGCGCTGGCGAAGTTCGGCCACGGCACGCAGCCGATCGCGGTGCATTCACCCGGCCACGTTGCGGACACCGATGATCAGGCGCGCACTGACGTGTGGCCGCATTACGAAGCGATGATGAATCGGATTGGCCGCGAACGAGGCTGGCCGCCCGCGTCGCGCGCGCAGTTCGAGCACGAGGCCGGACCCAACGGCGCGTTGTGTGTCGGCTCGCCCGAGACCGTCGCGAAGAAGATCATCAAGACGGTACAGGGTCTTGGCCTGTCGCGATTCGATGTCAAGTACAGCAGCGGCACCTTGTCGCACGACAAGATGATGAAGAGCATCGAGTTGCTGGGGACGAAGGTCGCGCCGCTCGTCAGGGAAGCTGCGGCGACTGTGACCAGCCTTCGCTCGTAGAGCTTCGGCCAGGCAGTGTTTTCTATACGAGCGTAAACACCGCGAACAGCAGCACGATCGCTGAAAACACCACGGTCATGATCCGCAGGCTGTGAAAGAGCTTGCGCAGCGCGACCTTGCGGGCCTGGTTCTTCAGGCTCAGGCTGTGGAGCTGCACGGCGAGCTCCGCGTTCATCTGCTCGAGCGTCAGTTCCTTCCACGCGCGCCAGTGCGCCTCGGTGTCGCGCAAGACGACATCTTCGAAGTAGCGCACACCGATCGGATGATCGCCGCGCGTCGCGGGCCATCGATCATAGTTGGGGCGGAAGTGCTGCGCCGGGCGCAGCGTGTCGATGGCCTGGAGCAGGAAGACGATCGCGAACAGCGCATAGAGCGCCATGACGCCGAACTCGATCTGCCGCTGCATGGCCGACAGCGAGCGCAGGTTGCTCTGCGACGCGAAGATCACGACGGCCGCGTTCAAGCCGCCCATCAGGATGAGGGCCAGGCGCACGTCGCGGTTGCTGAGATCGAATTGATCGTGGCCTTCGTCGAGCGAGTCGTTGAGCGCCCGATACAGTTCCCACGCGCCGAGCGGGCGGGTGCCGTCCAACTTGGCCGCCCACTTCTGACGGCGTGGGTCCGGATCTACGCCGAGGGCCGTGGCCGGGGAGTCCACTGATAGGGGATATCGGATGCAGGCTAGCAGGCCATCAGGCCAGCAGGCTAGCAGGGGAGGCACGGAGTGGCCGCGTTCTCAGTGTCTCGCCTGATGGCCTGCTGTCCTGATAGCCTGATGGCCTGTGATCATTTACGGCATCAATCCTGTTCTCGAGTCGATCAAGGCCGGCCGCGCGCGAGAGATTCTCGTGGCGCAGCGCGCCGACGATCGGCTGCAACGGCTGCTCGACGAAGCGGCGCGCAAGAGCGTGCGCGTGCGATTCGTGACGCGCGACGATCTCGATGCCGCGGCGAAGGGCGGCGCGCACCAGGGCGTGGCCGCCGACGTCGAGAAGCGGACGGAATCCACGCTCGAGGATCTCGCGGATGCGTCGAACGGTCCGCCGCTGATCGTGGTGCTCGACGAAGTCGAGGATCCTCAGAACGTCGGCGCGATTCTCAGGAGCGTCGATGCATGCGGCGCCTCCGGCATCGTCAGACAGACGCGGCGCGCCGCATCGCTCGATGGCGCAGCGGCCAAGGCATCAGCCGGTGCGGTCAATTACGTGGCCATTGCCGACGTGGTGAATATCGCGCGGTCGTTGGAGGACCTGAAAAAAGCGGGCGTCTGGACGGTGGGACTCGACGCCGATGCAAAAATGGCCTACTATGAATGGGATCTCACCCTTCCAACAGCGATCGTTGTAGGAGCTGAAGGGCACGGGCTGCGAAGGCTCGTGCGGGAACGGTGTGACCAGGTGGTCGGCATCCCAATGCTTGGCCACGTGGGAAGTCTTAATGTTTCGGTCGCCACAGCCGTCGTCTTGTATGAGGCAGTGAGGCAGAGGCGGAACCGAAGCCGTGGGAGAAAGCCGGAATAGGCCGGATTTCGTTAGGACCACGGAGGAGAACAGGAGTTGTGTCCCTTCCGTTTGTATTTCTGGCACGCTTAGTGCTAGAATTCCCGTTTTGCTTAGGCTGGCGTAGCTCAGCCCGGTAGAGCAGCTGATTTGTAATCAGCCGGTCGGGGGTTCAAATCCCTTCGCCAGCTCCAAATTCCTGGGCAACGACAGCACAAACGAATACGGCGGACGCGGGGAAGCACAAGGTACCCATAAAAAATTTGGGGAGGTGGCGGAGCGGTCAATCGCAACAGACTGTAAATCTGTCGCCCCAGTGGCTACCAAGGTTCGAATCCTTGCCTCCCCACCAGCCTTCGCCGCCTGCAGCGGCTTCGGCTAGGCAGGCTTAAAGCCTGCCAAGTATTTGTAAGTGTGAGGTAGTTAGCTGAGCGAAGCGGAGTAGAGGCGGAAGGCAAGAGGGCGGGAGTAACTCAGTGGTAGAGTCACAGCCTTCCAAGCTGTTGGTCGCGGGTTCGATCCCCGTCTCCCGCTCCACTCGACTCGCAGGCCGCGAGTCAAGAGGACACTTTTCGCTGATGTAGCTCAGTCGGTAGAGCGCGTCCTTGGTAAGGACGAGGTCTCCGGTTCAATCCCGGACATCAGCTCCAGTTTTGTGCTAACCGCCGCGCGGAGCGCGGCACGAGTAATAGTGGACGACGGCAAGGGGCCGCCAGTCCTTTTAACGAAGCGAGCGAAGGCCAAGTCATGTCGAAAGAGAAATTCGATCGTTCCAAACCCCATGTCAACGTTGGCACCATTGGTCACATCGACCACGGCAAAACCACGCTCACCGCGGCGCTGACCAAGGTCTCGTCGGACAAGGGTTGGGCGAAGTTCGTCCCCTATGACCAGGTCGCCAAGGCGTCCGAGTCGCAGGGCCGCCGCGACGAAACGAAGATCTTGACGATCGCCACGTCGCACGTGGAATACAGCACCGCCAACCGGCACTACGCGCACGTCGATTGCCCGGGCCACGCGGACTACATCAAGAACATGATCACGGGCGCGGCGCAGATGGACGGCGCGATCCTCGTGGTCAGCTGCATCGACGGCCCGATGCCGCAGACGCGCGAGCACGTGCTGCTCGCCAAGCAGGTCAACGTGCCGTACCTCGTCGTGGCGCTCAACAAGGTTGACGCGGTGGACGACAAGGAACTGGTCGACCTGGTTGAGCTCGAAGTGCGCGAGCTCCTCAAGGGCTACGGCTTCCCCGGCGACGACGTCCCGGTGGTTCGCGTGTCGGCGCTGAAGGCGCTCAACGGCGATCCCGAGGGTGTTGAGTCGGTGGCCAAGCTGATGGAAGCGCTGGACACCTACATCCCGCTGCCGCAGCGCGACATCGACAAGCCGTTCCTGATGCCGATCGAAGACGTGTTCTCGATCTCGGGCCGTGGCACGGTCGTGACCGGCCGTATCGAGCGCGGCGTCGTGAAGGTCGGCGACGAAATCGAGATCGTCGGCTTCAAGCCGAACGAGAAGAAGGTCGTCACCGGCGTCGAAATGTTCCGCAAGCTGCTCGACTCGGGTCAAGCGGGCGACAACGTGGGCGTGCTGCTGCGCGGCGTGGAAAAGGACGACGTCGAGCGCGGCCAGGTGCTGTGCAAGACCGGCTCGATCAAGCCGCACACCAAGTTCAAGGCGGAAGTCTACGTGCTGTCGAAGGATGAAGGCGGCCGTCACACCCCGTTCTTCAACGGCTACCGTCCGCAGTTCTACATCCGCACGACGGACGTGACCGGCACGCTGAATCTCAACGAAGGCGTCGAGATGATCATGCCGGGCGACAACACCAGCGTCAGCGTCGAGCTGATCGCTCCCGTCGCTCTGGAAAAGGGCGCCCGCTTCGCGATTCGCGAAGGCGGCCGCACGGTCGGCGCCGGTTCGGTGACGGACATCATTGAGTAGTAGCCAGTAGCCGGTAGCCGGTAGCCAGAAAAATACACTGCGATTTTCTGGCTACTGGCTACTGGCATCTGGATACTGAGGTTTGAGCAATGCGCGACATCATTCAGTTGGCGTGCGGCGAGTGCAAGCGCCGCAACTACAGCACGACGAAGAACAAGAAGAAGACGACGGAACGGATCGAGATGAAGAAGTACTGCCCGTTCTGCCGGAAGCATCAGCCGCACAAGGAGCAGAAATAACCGCGCCTTGGCGCGGTGAGCGATACGTCGCGTAGGCCAGTAGCTCAATTGGCAGAGCACCGGTCTCCAAAACCGGGGGTTGGGGGTTCGATTCCCTCCTGGCCTGCCAATTTTGAAGCGGCGGCACGCGGCGTAATGTTCCTGAATTAGAGAGCGACATGAGTACCGAAACGATCGAGACAACCGGCGAACGATCCTCTGGACCGCTCGGCTGGTTTCAGCGCTCCGGGGAGTTCCTCAGGGAAGTCCGCAATGAGATGAAGCGCGTGACGTGGCCCTCCCAAAAGGAGGTCTACGCGACGACCATCGTCGTGATTCTCACGTCGGTGATCTTTGGCGTGTATCTCTGGTCGATCGACATGCTGCTCGACCGCGGCGTGCTGTGGGTGTTCACCAAGTTCGGGACGCAGCGATGACCGACGTCGCTACGAAGAACTGGTACATCGTTCATACCTACTCGGGGTTCGAGAAGAAGGTTGCCGAGTCGCTGGCCGAGCGCAAGACCGCGTACGGCCTGGGCGACGAGATCGGCGAAATCCTCATCCCGACCGAGGACGTGGTGGAAATGCGCGGCGGCCGCAAGGTGGTGTCGTCGAAGCGCTTCTTCCCCGGCTACATCCTCGTCGAGATGAACATGACCGACAACGCGTGGCACGTGGTCAAGAACACGCCGAAGGTCACCGGGTTCGTGGGCGCCGGCGCCAAGCCGACGCCGCTGAGCAAGGAAGAAGTCGAGCAGATCCTCGAGCAGGTGAAGACCGCCGCTGAGAAGCCGAAGCCGAAGTACACCTTCGACAAGGGCGACACGGTGCGCATCAACGAGGGTCCGTTCACCGGGTTCAACGGCACGGTTGACGAGGTGAACCTCGAGAAGAACACGTTGAAGGTGATGGTGACGATCTTCGGTCGCGCCACACCGGTGGAATTGGATTTTCTGCAGGTTGAGAAACAGTAATGGCTAAAAAAGTTCAGGCAATGGTGAAGCTCCAGATTCCCGCCGGCAAAGCCACGCCGGCGCCGCCGGTCGGCACCGCGCTCGGTCCGCACGGCGTCAACATCATGGACTTCGTCAAGGCCTTCAATGCGAAGACGGCCAAAGACGACGGCCTGATCATCCCGGCGGTCGTGACGATTTACAGCGATCGTTCCTACACCTTCATCACCAAGACGCCGCCGGCGTCGGTGCTGCTGAAGAAGGCCGCCAACATCGCGGTCGGCTCCGCGGTGCCGAACAAGAACAAGGTCGGCTCGGTGACGAAGAAGCAGGTCGAGGACATCGCCAAGGCGAAGATGCCGGACCTCAATTGCGATTCGCTCGAGTCGGCGGTGCGAACCGTCGCCGGCACGGCGCGCTCGATGGGTCTGGACGTAGTCGGTTAACCAGTGGGAGCCCTGGGCATAGTCGCAGGGCGCTAACACCACGTTTAGGCAAAGCACATGAGAACTCACGGAAAGAAGTACACGGCGGCGAAGGGGCAGGTCGAGACCAAGCCTTACTTACTGAACGAGGCGCTGCCGCTCGTGCAGAAGATCAAGTTCGCGAAGTTCGACGAGACCGTGGCGCTGTCGATTCGCCTCGGCGTCGATCCGAAGCACGCCGACCAGATGGTGCGCGGCACGGTCGTCCTGCCGCACGGCCTCGGCAAGTCGAAGAAGGTGCTGGTCATCGCCGGCCCCGAGAAGCAGAAGGAAGCGGAGTCGGCCGGCGCCGATCACGTCGGCGGCGAAGAGCTGGTCGAGAAGATCAACGGCGGCTGGCAGGACTTCGATGCGGTGGTGGCGACGCCCGACATGATGCGCGCCGTCGGTAAGCTCGGCAAGGTGCTCGGCCCCCGCGGCCTGATGCCCAACCCGAAGACCGGCACGGTGACGCCGAACGTCGCCCAGGCCGTCAACGAAATCAAGGCCGGCAAGGTGGAGTTCCGCGTCGACAAGACCGGCATCGTGCACGCGCCGGTGGGCAAGACGTCGTTCCCGGAGCAGAACCTGATCGACAACGCCGCGGCGTTGATCGACAGCATCGTCAAGGCGAAGCCGGCGGCGGCGAAGGGCAAGTATCTCAAGAGCATCACGGTGTCATCGACGATGGGCCCGGGTGTGAAGATCGACGAGACGCACCTCGAAGCGGCTGCGACGAAGATCAAGTAAGGGACGCAGGAATCATGGCTGTCACAAGAGCAGAAAAAACCACCGAGCTTCAGGCGCTCGAAGGGGCCTTCCAGGGCCACGACGTCGCGATCCTGATCGACTACAAGGGCATCAACGTCCCGCAGGTCACGCAGCTGCGCAGCGAGCTGCGCAAGGCGAAGGCGCAGTACAAGGTCGTCAAGAACTCGCTCGCCAAGCGCGCGCTGAAGGGCACGTCGTTTGAGCCGCTGGCCGCCCACTTCGAGGGCATGATCGCGGTTGCCTACACCAAGGAAGATCCGGTCCAGCTCGCCAAGACGCTGACCGCCTTCATGAAGAACGCGCCGACGATTCAGATCAAGGCGGCGGTCGTGCAGGGCCAGGCCATCAAGGGCGCCGACGTCACGGCGCTGGCGACGATGCCGGGCAAGCCGGAACTGTACGCGAAGCTGCTCTTCCTCCTCCAGGCGCCGATGGTCAACCTGGTGACGGTGCTCAACGCACTGCCGAGGGACCTGATGAGCGTGCTCGTGCAGGCAGAGAAGAAGCGCGCGTAAGCGATTTCATAGACGGTTGCGCCGCGCGGAGCGCGGCCAGAGACATAGCGACGGGTTTTATTTAAAGGGAGAGAGAGCAATGGCCGAAGTGAACCAGCAGCAGGTGATCGATTACATCAAGGGCATCAGCGTGATGGAGCTCTCAGCGCTCGTCAAGGCGCTGGAGTCCGAGCTCGGCGTGTCCGCCGCAGCGGCAATGCCGATGGCGATGCCGATGGGCGGCGGTGCGGCAGCCGGCGGCGGCGCGGCCGCGGCGGAAGAGCAGACCGAATTCACCGTGACGCTGACCGACGTTGGCGGCAACAAGATCAACGTCATCAAGGTCGTCCGCGAAGTGACCAGCCTCGGCCTCAAGGAAGCGAAGGACCTCGTCGAGGGCGCGCCCAAGCCGATCAAGGAAGGCGTGACCAAGGACGAAGCGGCTTCGATCAAGAAGAAGTTCGAGGAAGCCGGCGCCAAGGTCGAGATCAAGTAATCGATCTCGAGCCGCGTTTTCCAAGGTTTGCCCGCGCACTGGGGATGCGTTCCCCGGTGCGCGGAGCATTTGGTTTTAACGGCCGCCTGGCAGTCGGCCAATAAAACACTGTTTGTCCGGACCTCGAGCCTAAAGCATGTACAGCCTTCCAAAGAACGTTTACCGCGAGCGTAAGGACTTCTCGAAGATCAAGACAACGGTTCCAATCCCGAACCTGATCGAGATCCAGAGAAAGAGCTACGAACGCTTCCTGCAGATGAACCGCCTGCCCTCGGAGCGCGAGGACCAGGGCCTGCAGTCGGTGTTCAAGTCGGTGTTTCCGATCAGCGACTTCCGCGAGAACTCGTCGCTGGAATTCATCGAGTATTCGATCGGCAACTGGGAGTGCAAGTGCGGCAAGCTCCAGGGCCTGCACCACCTGCGCAAGCCCTGTAAGAGCTGCGGCCATACGCTGATCTGCGATCCGTACGGCGACAAGGACGTCCTGTGCCCGAAGTGCGGCACCGGCAACCAGGCGCGCGGCGATGTCTGTGATATCTGCGGACACACCGTCGCCCTGAAGCTGAAGTACGACGTCGACGAGTGCCAGGAGCGCGGCATGACCTACGCCGTGCCGCTGAAGGTGACGATCCGCCTGGTGGTCTGGAACAAGGACCCCGAGACCGGCGTCAAGACCATCCGCGACATCAAGGAGCAGGAGGTCTACTTCGGCGACATTCCGCTGATGACGGACAACGGCACGTTCATCATCAACGGCACGGAGCGCGTCATCGTGTCGCAGCTCCATCGCTCGCCGGGCGCGTTCTTTCACTCGGAAGACAAGAACCTCTACGTCGCGCAGATCATCCCGTATCGCGGCTCGTGGGTGGAGTTCGAGTACGACACGAAGAACCTCCTCTACGTCCGCATCGACCGCAAGAGAAAGTTCCTGGCGTCTGTGTTCCTGCGCGCACTCGGCCTGCGCGGCGGCGACGAGATCATCCGGACCTTCTACCAGGTCGACCGCATCAACCTGCGCGACAACTCGCTGTACTGGTCGGTGGGCGAGGGCCTGGTCGGCCAGCGCTCGCGCAAGGACGTCAAGGTCGGCGACGTCTCGATCGGCGAGGGCAAGAAGATCACCAAGTCCCACATCGAGGGCCTGCGCAAGGCCGGCGTGAAGGACATTGCGATCACCGACGAGGCGCTCGAGGGCGCGTTCGCCGGATCGGACATCGTCGACCCGGCGACGGGCGAAGTGCTGCTCGAGGCCAATGAAGAGCTGACCCAGCGCACCGTGGCGATGGCGCACGAGAAGGGCGTCGACAAGATCGACGTGTTCTTCCCGGAGAAGGACGAAGTCGGTCCGATCATGTCGGCGACGCTGAAGAAGGATCCGATCCGCACGCACGAAGAGTCGCTGATCGAGATCTACCGCCGCCTGCGTCCGGGCGATCCCCCGACGCTGGACAGCTCGCGCTCGCTGTTCGAGAACATGTTCTTCAACCCGCAGAAGTACGACTTCTCGCGCGTTGGACGACTGAAGCTCAACACCAAGCTGGGCCTGACGACGCCGCTCGACGAGCGCATCCTGCACCCGCAGGATTTCTACGAAGTGATCGGCTACCTGCTAAAGCTTCGCAAGAACACCGCGAACGTCGACGACATCGATCACCTCGGCAACCGCCGCGTCCGCTCGGTCGGCGAGCTCCTCGAGAACCAGTTCCGCATCGGCCTGGTCCGCATGGAGCGCGCGATCAAGGAAAAGATGTCGGTGTATCAGGAAATGGCGACAGCGATGCCGCACGACCTGATCAACGCCAAGCCGGTCATGGCCGCGATTCGCGAGTTCTTCGGATCCTCGCAGCTGTCGCAGTTCATGGACCAGACCAACCCGCTCTCGGAAGTCACGCACAAGCGTCGTCTTTCGGCGCTGGGACCAGGCGGTCTGTCGCGTGAGCGCGCCGGCTTCGAAGTCCGCGACGTGCACCCGACTCACTACGGCCGCATCTGCCCGATTGAGACGCCTGAAGGCCCGAACATCGGCCTGATCTCGTCGCTGTCGTCGTATGCGCGCATCAACGAGTTCGGCTTCATCGAATCGCCGTACCGCAAGGTGAAGAACGGCCAGGTGATCGATTACGTGCTGGTCACCAACGCCGGCGGTCACCCGAAGTACAAGAACGGCGACATCGTCGAAGCGGACGAACTGGTGAACGAAGAGGGCCGTCCGAAGAAGAAGGGCGTCGAGTTCGAGCCGTTCTGCTTCTATCTCTCGGCGTGGGAAGAAGACCAGTACATCATCGCGCAGGCGAACGTTGAGCTCGACGCCAACGGCAAGCTCGTCCAGGAGCGCGTCAACGCGCGCCAGGCGGGCAACTTCATTCTCGCCCCGCGCGACACCGTGCAGTTCATCGACGTGTCGCCGAAGCAGCTCGTGTCCGTGGCCGCCTCGCTGGTGCCGTTCCTCGAGAACGACGACGCGAACCGCGCGCTGATGGGCTCGAACATGCAGCGCCAGGCCGTGCCGCTGCTCCGCGCGCAGGCGCCGTATGTCGGCACCGGCATGGAGTACATCACCGCGCGCGACTCGGGCGCGGTGGCGGTGGCCCGCCGCACGGGCATCGTCGACTTCGTCGATTCGACGCGCATCGTGGTGCGCGTGGAGTCGGAGACCGGCGAGATCAACGAGGACATGGGCGCGGATATCTATCCGATGACCAAGTTCAAGCGCTCGAACCAGAACACCTGCATCAACCAGAAGCCGATCGTCCGGGTCGGCCAGCGCGTCCAGAAGGGCCAGGTCCTGGCGGACGGTCCGTGCACGGAACTCGGCGAGCTCGCGCTCGGCCGCAACGTGCTCGTGTCGTTCATGCCATGGCGCGGCTACAACTTCGAAGACGCGATCCTGGTCAGCGAGAAGCTGGTTCGCGAGGACTACTACACCTCGATTCACATCGAGGAGTTCGAGATCGAGGCGCGGGACACCAAGCTGGGTCCGGAAGAAATCACGCGCGACATCCCGAACGTGTCGGAAGGCTACCTGCGCGATCTCGACGACAGCGGCATCATCCGCATCGGCGCGTCGGTCAAGCCGGGCGACATCCTGGTCGGCAAGGTCACGCCGAAGGGCGAGACGCAGCTGACGCCGGAAGAGAAACTGCTCCGCGCGATCTTCGGCGAAAAGGCCGGCGACGTGCGCGATGCCTCGCTGATCTGCCCGCCGGGCATCGAGGGCATCATCGTCGGCGTCAAGATCTTCTCGCGCAAGGGCATCGAGAAGGACGACCGCGCCAAGGCGATCGAGCAGGACGAGCTCGACATGATGGAGAAGAACCTGCAGGACGAGGTTCGCATCCTTCACGACGAGACCAAGAAGCGCGTCGTCAACATGCTGCAGGGCCAGATCCTGCGCGCGGATCTCTTCGACGAGTTCGGCCGCGAGCGGCTGCTCAAGAAGGGCGATCAGCTGACGATCGACGCGATGGCCAAGGTGCCGTTCCTGTCGCTGGTTCGCGCCAAGATCCAGACGGACGACGCCTCGATGGAACCGGATCTGCGCATGGTGGAAGAACGCACCGAGCGCCAGGTCGAGGTCATCAAGCAGCTCTTCGAAGAGAAGAAGGAAAAGATCCGCCGCGGCGACGAACTGCCGCCGGGCGTGATCAAGCTGGTCAAGGTGTACGTGGCGATGAAGCGCAAGCTGTCGGTCGGCGACAAGATGGCCGGCCGCCACGGTAACAAGGGCGTCATCGCGCGCATCCTGCCCGAAGAGGACATGCCGTACCTGCCGGATGGAACGCCGGTGGAGATCGTGCTGAATCCGCTGGGCGTGCCGTCGCGCATGAACGTCGGCCAGATCCTCGAAACGCACCTCGGATGGGCCGCGCACGCGCTCGGCCTCTACTTCGCGACGCCGGTGTTCGACGGCGCGACCGAGAAGGAAATCGTCGGCTGGCTGGACAAGGCAGGCCTCGAGCAGGAAGGCGGCAAGACCCGGCTGTATGACGGCATGACCGGTATGCCGTTCGAGCAGCAGGTGACGGTCGGCTACATCTACATGCTCAAGCTGTCGCACCTCGTCGACGACAAGATCCACGCGCGGTCGATCGGACCGTACTCGCTGATCACGCAGCAGCCGCTGGGCGGCAAGGCCCAGTTCGGCGGCCAGCGTTTCGGCGAAATGGAAGTGTGGGCGCTCGAGGCGTATGGCGCCGCGCACATCCTGCAGGAACTGCTGACCGCGAAGTCGGACGATGTGACCGGCCGCGCGAAGATTTACGAATCGATCGTGAAGGGCGATGCGTCCTTCACGGCAGGCCTCCCCGAGTCGTTCAACGTGCTCATTCGCGAGCTGCAGTCGCTGTGTCTCGACGTCGAGTTGATCTCGACGAAGAAGCATACGGCAGCGGAGCTGCCGGAAGCAGACACTGCGGCGCCGGCTGAGCCCGTGTTGGAGGGTCAATAATGAATCTGCGACCGAGCTTTACCGACACCAAGACGACTCTTCGACAGGACTTCGACGCGATCCGCATCAGCCTCGCGTCGCCGGACAAGATCGAGCAGTGGTCGTTTGGCGAAGTCACCAAGCCTGAAACGATCAACTACCGCACGTTCAAGCCGGAGCGCGATGGCTTGTTCTGCGCGAAGATCTTCGGCCCGATCACCGACTGGGAGTGCCTGTGCGGCAAGTACAAGCGCATGAAGCACCGCGGCGTGATCTGCGACAAGTGCGGCGTGGAAGTGACGCAGGCGAAGGTTCGCCGCGAGCGCCTCGGCCACATCAAGCTGGCAACCCCGGTGAGCCACGTGTGGTTCTTCAAGGGCCTGCCGAGCCGCATCGGTCACCTGCTCGACATCTCGCTGCGCGACCTCGAGCGCGTGCTCTACTTCGAAGCCTACGTGGTCGTTGATCCGGGTGAAACCAAGCTGGTGCAGAACCAGCTGCTCACCGAGGATCAGTTCCGCAAGGCGCGCGAAGAGCACGGCTACTCGAAGTTCAAGGCGCAGATGGGCGCGGAAGCGATCAAGGAACTGCTTCGCCGCGTGCAGGTCGACAAGCTGGCCAACGAGCTGCGCGAGAAGATGCGCACCGAAACGTCGGCGCAGAAAAAGCTGAAGTTCGCCAAGCGCCTCAAGGTCGTCGACGCGTTCCGCAAGTCGAGCAACAAGCCGGAATGGATGATCCTGGACGTGGTCCCGGTCATTCCGCCCGAGCTGCGTCCGCTCGTGCCGCTCGATGGCGGCCGGTTCGCGACCTCGGACCTCAACGACCTCTATCGCCGCGTCATCAACCGCAACAACCGGTTGAAGAAGCTGATGGAGCTCAAGGCGCCGGACGTCATCATCCGCAACGAAAAGCGCATGCTGCAGGAAGCTGTCGACGCGCTGTTCGACAACGGCCGCCGCGGCCGCGTGCTGCGCGGCGCCAACAACCGTCCGCTGAAGTCGTTGAGCGACACGCTCAAGGGCAAGCAGGGCCGCTTCCGCCAGAACCTGCTCGGCAAGCGCGTCGACTACTCCGGCCGTTCGGTGATCGTCGTCGGTCCCGAGCTGAAGCTGCACCAGTGCGGCCTGCCGAAGAAGATGGCGCTCGAGCTCTTCAAGCCGTTCATCTACAACAAGCTCGAAGAGCGCGGTCTCGTCGCCACCATCAAGCAGGCGAAGGAGATGGTCGAGAAGCAGGTTCCGGAAGTGTGGGACGTGCTCGAAGAAGTGATCCGCGAGCATCCGGTGCTGCTCAACCGCGCACCGACGCTGCATCGCCTCGGTATCCAGGCGTTCGAGCCGGTGCTGGTGGAAGGCAAGGCCATTCGTATTCACCCGCTCGTCTGCACGGCGTTCAACGCCGACTTCGACGGCGACCAGATGGCCGTGCACATTCCGCTCTCGCCGGAAGCGCAGATCGAAGCGTCGACGCTGATGATGTCGTCGAAGAACATCCTGTCGCCGTCGAACGGCACGCCGGTCGCGGTGCCGTCGCAGGACGTCGTGCTGGGCTGCTACTACCTGACCAAGGCCAAGCTCGGCGCCAAGGGTGAAGGCCGTGCCTTCGGCAGCGTCGACGACGTGCTGCTGGCGCTCGAAGCGGGTGAAGTGGAAACGCTCACGCCGATTCGCCTGCGCTACACGGGCGACCTGCAGGAAATGTCCGCGTCGCGCGACGACCAGGACGTGCTCCACGCCGAAGTGGTGAAGGTCGACAAGAAGATCATCAACACGACGGTGGGCCGCGTCATCCTGAACACCGCGCTGCCGAAGAACATTCCGTTCGTCAACGGCATGTTGAAGAAGAAGGGCCTGCAGCAGCTGGTGCAGCGCTGCTACCTGACGACGGGCCTCGACAACACCGTCACGATGCTCGACGACCTCAAGCAGGTGGGCTTCACCTACGCCACCCGCTCGGGCATGTCGATCGGCATCCAGGACCTGATCATCCCGCAGGAAAAGGCCAAGCTCTCCGAGGCCGCCCGCGACGAAGTGATCAAGGTCGAACAGCAGTATCTCGAAGGCGCGATCACCAACGGCGAGCGCTACAACAAGATCATCGCCGTGTGGTCGGACGTCACCGAGAAGATTGCCGACGCGATGTTCTCCGAAATGGAGAAGCGCGACAAGGAAGGCAAGTTCAACCCGGTCTACATCATGGCGGACTCGGGCGCGCGCGGATCGAAACAGCAGATCCGCCAGCTGGCCGGCATGCGCGGCTTGATGGCCAAGCCGTCGGGCGAAATCATCGAGCAGCCGATCAAGGCGAACTTCCGCGAAGGCCTGTCGGTGCTCGAGTACTTCATTTCGACGCACGGCGCCCGCAAGGGCCTCGCCGATACCGCGCTGAAGACCGCGGACTCGGGCTACCTGACGCGCCGTCTCGTCGACGTCGCCCAGGACGTGATCATCTCCGAGCACGACTGCGGCACGCTCGACGGCATCGAAGCGCGGGCCATCGTCGAATCGGGTGAAGTCATCGAGCCGCTGCGCGACCGCATCATCGGCCGCGTGTCGCTCGAGAAGATCACCGACCCGATCAAGGGCGGCCTGATTCTCGACTTCAACCAGGAGATCGACGAAGAGCTGGCCGCCGACGTGCAGGACGCGGGCATCGAGAAGGTGAGAATCCGCTCGGTGCTGACCTGCGCCTCGCGCCGCGGCGTGTGCAAGCGCTGCTACGGCCGCGACCTGTCGACCGGCAAGCTGGTCGAGCTGGGTCTCGCCGTGGGTGTCGTTGCCGCGCAGTCGATCGGCGAACCCGGCACGCAGCTGACGATGCGCACGTTCCACATCGGCGGCACGGCGTCGCGTATTTCGGATCAGAGCACGCTCGATTCGAAGCACAAGGGCATCGCGCGCTACGACAACGTGCAGACGGTCGAGCGCCCGATCGTGGGCGGCGGCACCGAAACGGTCGTCATGAACCGCACCGGCTTCATCGTGGTGCAGGACGACAAGGGCCGCGACCGCGAGCGCTACCAGGTGGTCTACGGCGCGCGCATGAAGGTGAAGGACGGCCAGGCCGTCGATAACGGACAGATCCTCGTCGAGTGGGATCCGTACACGTTCTCGATCCTCACGGAAGAGCCGGGCCAGATCAAGTTCAAGGACATCATCGACGGCGTCACGGTCCAGGAAGACCTCGACGAAGTCACGGGTCTGTCGCGCTTGATCGTCGTCGATTCACCGGATGAGAAGAAGCAGCCGACGGTCGAAATCAAGGCGGCCAACGGCAACACCATCCGCCGCTACATCATGCCGGTCAGCGCTCACCTGATGATCGCCGACGGCGATCAGGTGAACGCCGGCGACGTGCTCGCGAAGATTCCGCGCGAGACCACGAAGACCAAGGACATCACCGGCGGTCTGCCGCGCGTCGTCGAACTGTTCGAAGCGCGCAAGCCGAAGGATCCCGCGGTCATCAGCGAGATCGACGGCAACGTGAAGTACGGCGGCGTGGTCAAGGGTCAGCGCAAGATCCTGATCGTGCCGGACGATCCGAACGGCGAGCCGCGCGAGTACAGCATCCCGCGCGGCGTGCACGTCAACGTCCAGGAAGGCGACCGCGTCCGCGCGGGCGACCCGCTGATGGACGGCCCCTCGAACCCGCACGACATTCTCCATGTGCTGGGTGAGAAGGAACTGCAGAAGTACCTCGTGAACGAAATCCAGGAGGTCTACCGCCTGCAGGGCGTGAACATCAACGACAAGCACATCGAGGTGATCACCCGCCAGATGATGCGCTGGGTCCGCGTCGAGGATGTCGGCGACACCGAATTCCTCGTCGACGAGCAGGTGGACAAGTTCCGCTTCATGGAAGAGAACGAGCGCGTCATCGGCAACGGCGGCCGTCCGGCCACCGCGCAGCCGCTGCTGCTCGGCATTACCAAAGCGTCGCTGTCGACTGAGTCTTTTATCAGCGCGGCATCGTTCCAGGAAACCACTCGCGTGCTGACCGAGGCCGCGATCAGCGGCAAGGTCGACTACCTGCGCGGCCTGAAGGAGAACGTGACGATGGGACGCCTGATCCCCGCCGGCACGGGCTTCTGGTGGTATCGCCACGTGCAGATTCCGGCGGACGAGCCGCCACCGCCGCCGCCGGTGCAGCAGCCGAGCGACGAGGACATGGAGCTCGATCGCGAGATGGAATATCTCGTGGAGCCGGAAGAAGCGCTGGACCGAGGAATTACCGAAGTCGAGTAGTTCTCACGAACGCTAACCACGAAGAACACGGAGGGCACGGAGACCAAAAAGGTTTCCGTGCCTTTTTCATTTTCAAGTTCATGAATGATGCAGCGGCTCGTGGTGGCCGAAGCCGTCGACTCGAGTGGCATTCCAGGCGCGCAGCGCATTAGAAAGCGCGAATGCGCCGGGTCCAGCGGCTGAGAAATACAGGAACATGAAACAGAACAGGATCGCCGGCGTGCCCTGGTTCAGGACCGGCCAGAACCCCTGCGGCGCGTGGCCGATGAAGTAGGCGAACGCCATCTCTCCCGAGAGGATGAAGGCGACCGGCCGGGTAAACAGGCCGAGGAACAGCAGACCGCCGCCGATCACTTCAAGCATGCCCGCCGCGCCGGTCATCGACATCGGGTCGACCGCTTCGGCGCCGGGCATCATCGGTCCTGGAAACGCGAAAAGCTTCGAAGTCCCGTACTGGATGAACAGGAACGCCGTGATCAGCCTCAGCAGCCCCAGCAGTACGTTCGACCTGTCTTGCCACCGTAAGGCAACCGTTGCAGTGTCCACATCAACCTCCTCGGGTAATCACTGCAACACTGGTTCCTTTTTGCTGACGCCATGTAACTCTGCCATCCGCCGTAGGTAGTCCGGCTAACAGAGCTCGAGATTTTGGCGTATTTACGACTCGGTAACAAAAATGTTTATGGCAGAGATTTGGCAATGCCGCCGCCCGAGGCTGACTCTATGCGTCGATTGATTTTCTCCCTCGTGTTGACCGCTCTGACAGCTGCCTGCGCCGGCGATAGCGGAACCGCCGTGACACCGACGTCAGCCACGACGACGACAGTCGCCAGTCCGAGTCCGCCGCTGTCACTCTCGTCGATTGCCAGCATCCCTGACGGCGCCGGCGTGCAATACAACACCGACTTCCAATTCACTGCGACAGGAACGTTCCCGGCAGGCACCGAGTTCGTTTGGAACTTCGGCGACGGGTCATCGACGACCAGCACGTCGCCCACAGTCGGCAGGCTCTACGGCGAGGCCGGCGTGTTCGCGGTCACCGTCACGGCGAGACGGGGCGGCGAGACAGCTACGGTGGGGCGGCAGGTTTCGGTGCGGTCGCTGATCGGCCACTGGGTCGGCAAGGTGACCGGCTTCACCAGTTTCCCGGCCAACCGCCCCGTGGAAATGACCGGCTTCGACCTCACGGTCAGCAACCAGACGCTCAACGGCAGTACGCTCATGCTCACCGGACGGTGGGCCGATGAAGCGGGGTGCCGCGAGACGAGACCAGAGAGCCTCCGCCAGCGCGTGGAGCCGGGCCCGAACGCGATCGTGACGTTTGGCGTGAATGGACTCTCGTGCGCGAGCGGGGACTTCTATCTGACCGGCACCGCAGATGCGTCGTTCGACCGTGTCGAGGGAACCTGCAACGTGATCGGCAACAACCCGAACTGCCGCTTCAGCATGTCGCGGCAATAGGACGACTGCAGGGGTGCAAGAGGCGGGTTGTCACCCCGCCTCTCGTCGTTTCGCTTCTCGGATTACTCCTATTTGCTCCAGGGCGGGACGATGTGGTTCATGCGCGCGTAGGCGATCATCTGGCCGAGGTGCTCGTGGAGATCGCCGCCGATGGTCAGCGCGATGTTTGCCGCTGAGCGCTGCTGACCCAGGAAGGTGCGCTTGCCGGTAAGCGTCGCGTTGTCGATCGACTCCAACTGACTGATCACGTGGGCGAATGCCTTGTTCAGGTGATCGATCACCTGGGTCTTGTCGGTCACCGCCGACAACTGCTTCATCTCCGGCGGCGCCAGTCCGGGCTTGCCGCCAAAGCCGCTCGGAATGAAGCCGTAGCCTTCGGCCGCCGCCAGCATCAGCACTTCAGAGACCGAGCGCACGCCGTCCATCGGGCGCCACGCATACTTGTCCTGCGGAAACGCCTGGGCGAGGCCGACGTACTTGCCCTGCATCACCTTGAGATCGGCGATGAACGACGCCTTGAGCTCGGCCACCGATTCCTTGCTCATCACGTCCTGGGCCGCCGCCGGCGCGGCAGTGACAGTAAAGGCAATCAAGGCTGCCGGCAGCAGCATCGCAATACGCATGGGTGTGATCGTCATGTTGGCTCCTTCAAATAAGCGTCACTACTTGCGGCTGCGCATGAAGTCGTCGATTTCCTGGGTCGTGCGCGGCACCTTGGCAGACAAACGGATCAACTCCTTTTCGGTGAGCAGGAACGAGTCTTCAATACGAACACCGATGCCAGAGTATTTCGTGACGGCCGGCCTGACCTTGTCTCGGAACGCGCGATTGTCCGGCGTGTCGGGGAGTTGATCGAGCGCCTCGGGACGGATGTAAAGGCCGGGTTCCATCACGAAAGCCATTCCGGCTTCGAGCGGCCGATCGTAATCACCGACGTCATGCACGTCCATGCCGATCCAATGGCAGATGCCGTGTGTGTACCAGGTGCGGAACTGCTGGCCGGTGGCGTCGGTGATCAGCCCCATCTTGAGCAGGCCGTCCTTGATCACCGCTTCTGACGCGCGTTCGATGTCGGCCGTCTTGTTCCCGATGCGCGTCGCTTTCATCGCCGCATTCTGCGCCGACAGGACCAGCTCGTAGATCTCGCGCTGTTGCGGAGTGAAGCGTCCGCTCACCGGATAAGTGCGGGTGATGTCGCCGGTCTGGCCCTTGTAGTTCGCGGCGGCGTCGACGAGCAGCAGGTCGCCTTCGTTCATGCGCCTCGAGGAAGCGGAGTAGTGGAGCGTCGTCGAATTCGGCCCGCTGCCGACAATCGACGGGTATCCCGGCGACATCGCGCCTCTCGCCAGGTAGACGCTTTCAATCGCGGATTCCACTTCGCGCTCGAAGCGATCCGGCCTGGCCGCGCGCATGCCGGCGATGTGCGCTTCGGAGGAGATGTCGACGCTCTCGATCAGGACCCGCTGTTCGTAGGCGGTCTTCACCTGGCGGAGGCCGTGCACCAGCGGCGCGAGATTCATGATGCGCCCGCCAAGCAGCCGCTCGCGGACGCGATTGGCAAACATGTATTCATCGGTCAACGGCTCGTTGACTCCGGGCGTGTTTTCGAGCCGCAGCGCGACTCGAGCAGTGCCTTGATCGAGGGCTTTGAAGAAGCCGTCGTAATCGTGGAAATCGCGTCCTTCACCTGGTGGGAGGCCGTAGCCCCTGCGATTGAATGTGGCGGTGAGGAAGGCGTCGAACTCATTCGTGTAGAAGATCGTGTCGATACCCGTCTGCGCGCGGGCGTCCTCCTTGCTCAGGTACTTGCCGACGTAATGCTCCTGTCGCGGGTTGGACGGGGTGATGAACAGGACCTCGCTGCGTTGCGGACTGCCGGGCAGCATCACGAGGATCGTCTCTGCCTGCTCGACGCCCGTGAGGTAGAGCAGGTCGCTGTCTTGCCGGTATTCGTAATCGACGTCGCGTGAATAGACGCGGGCCGGCGCGCTCCACAGGATCGCCAGCGAGCCGCTGCCAAGTTTGTCGGCGAGCCTTGCGCGCCGCGCTTTCAGATCATCGCGAAGCGCGGATGCGGACGGGTCTGGCTGGGCTGAAATTGTGACGGCGGCCGTAACCGCCGTCACACAGATGGTGAGAACCGTTCGAAGCAGGCGATGTCTCATGAGCATCGCCGCCGAGTCTACACCGGACGCTTACTTCTTCCGTTTGGCGGCCTTTTTCTTCGGCGCCGTTTTCTTCCTGGCTGCCTTCTTCTTGGCCGGCTTGGCCTTCGCCCTCTTGGCGGCTGACTTCCTGCCCACCGTAGCCTTGGCGGCAGTGGGCTTCTTCTTAGCGGCTTTCGCTTTCTTGGCAGGCGCGGCCTTCTTCTTCGGCGCAGCCTTTTTCGCTGCGGCCTTAGGCTTGCTCGCCGTAGCCTTGGCGGCTGTGGGTGCGGGGGCGGCGTTCGCCGGATTCAACGAGTGCACCGCGAAGGCCGCGCCCTGGGGATCGATGCCCACCGCGATCCAGTCGCCGCCGGGCACTTCCATCGGACCGTTGACGATCTTGCCGCCGCCGGCGGTGGCTGCCGCGGCTGCTGCCTTCGCGTCCTTCACGAGGGCGTACGGCATCCAGGCCGGAGGCGCGCCCGGTTGCGGTTTCATGATGCCGCCGTTCGGGATACCGCCGCCGCGGCCGAACATCTGGTACGCGCCCATCTCGGGGCCCATGTCCATCGCCGAAGTCTTTTCCCAGCCAAACAGCGCTTCATAGAATTTCCACGCGCCGTCGGGATTCGGGGTGTAGAGCTCGAACCATGAGAACCGGCCGGTGCCCTTCGTGCGGTCGACGTCAGGTCCCTTCGGCGTGAAGATATTGAAGACCGCCCCGTAGGGATCCTGGACTACGGCGAAGCGGCCGACGTTGGGAATGTCGGATGGCTGCTTGTGCACGCGGCCACCGAGCTGCGCGACGCGCATCGCCATCGCATCCACGTCCGGGGTGCCGACGTACAACATCCAGCAGGGCGGCATGCCCTTGGCCTCGGCGGGAAGGGCCATGATGCCGCCAACCCCGACGCCGGTGGAATTATTGAGAACGGTGTAGGAACCGTCGGGACCGAACGGTTCGGTGCCCCAGCCCACGACCTTCTTATAAAAGGACTCGGCTCCCGCCTTGTCCGACGTCATGAGCTCGCACCACACAAACGAACCGAGAAGCTTGTCAGCCATAGGTGCGACATCCTACCTGATCCACAACACGATCGCGCGCCATTCGTGGCAGCAAGGTTCCGTGACAGAATGCCCGCGTGATCACCCGACTCGTCGCGGCCGCAGCGATGCTGCTGGCGCTCACCACCCTCAACGCCCAAACCCAAACCGCCGTTCTCGATGGACCGATTGGTCCGAGCCCCTACAACGTGGTGCGCGGCTGGCACAAACCGTTCTCCGAGCCGGGCTTTGCGTTCGGGGGCAACTCCGGGGTCTTTGCGGAGTCGCCGGACCGCATCTTCGTCGCGCAGCGGGGTGAGTTCAGGCTTCCCGATCCGCTGCCATCCGAATTCGCGGGCTTTGCCGGGTCGATCAAGATGAACGTGCTGACGCTGGCCGACCGCCGCGTCTGGAAGAACTGCCTCTACACGCTCGATAAGGATGGCCGCGTGAAGGAGCGATGGACGCAATGGGACAGCCTCTGTGAGGGGTCCGCAGGTCCAGGGCCCCACCGGCTCCGGATCAGCCCCTACGATCGCGAGCATCGCGTCTGGGTCGTCAACGAGACCTTCAACACGATCTACATTTTTTCGAACGACGGTAAGAAGCTGCTCAAGACGCTGGGTGAGAAGGACGTTGCGGGCAGCGACAAGACCCACTTCGCCAAGCCGCAGGACGTCGCGTTTCTCCCCGATGGCCGAGTGCTGATCGCCGACGGCCTCGACAATCACCGCGTCATCATTCTCGACAAGTCCCTCAACTACCTTGGCGAGTTCGGCGGGAAGGGGACCGGGCCCGGCCAGTTCAACGGCGTCCACGCGATTGCCGTGGGTCCCGGCGGACGGATCTTCGCGCTCGATCGCTCGGGCGGACGCATCAACGTGTTCCGGACCACCAAGGATCCCGCGAAGGTTGAATTCGAGACCGCCTTCACCGGCTTTTCGCTGCCGCTCGATCTGATCGTCAACGACGACAGCGTGTGGATGACTGACTTGAAGCCGCTGCGTTTCGTGAAGCTGGATTTCACGGGCAAGCGGCTCTACACATGGTTGGTGCCGCCGGACCTGCCGGATGGTTATCTTGAAGTGCACACGTTCACCGTGGACTCGGCCGGCAACCTGTATGGCGGCGACAATCAGTACGGCCGCACGCAGAAGTTCGTGCCGAAGCCGGACGCGGATCCAAAGCTGCTGATTCGCGCGCCGTGGGTGGGTAAGTAGTGGCTAGGTGAGCGGGAAACCTGAGCGGGCCGACAGCCATTGGCCCAGCTCGCGCGTGTCCGCGTCGTCGTTCATTTCGCTGGCGATGGTTTTCGATCCGTGCGCGTCTGAGACCTGCAGCTTGTAGTGCCGATCGCCGTCGCTGTCCGTTGTGATCGCCATCTTCAGCTGAGCCCCCTGGAAGGCGCGCTCGCGAGTCCACAGCAGGAATCGCATCCGGTAGGTGAGTTGTCCGGGTCGCACCCGCCATTCACTCACGCCCGCGGTCAGCCACAACGCCAGGGCTGTCAGCGCCGCGGTGATCGCCAGCGCGACTGCCGCGCCGCCGCGCGATCCGGAAGCCAGCGCGCCGAACCAGCTCATGGCACTGATCGCGGCGACCACCCACGCAATCGAAGCCGCGATCCAGCGGGTGCGAGGATCCATTCGCGTCATTTGCGTGGTGCCGCTCTCGGATTGCAGCGTCCATCCGCGCGGAGAAAGCGCGGCGGGCGGAGTCGCAGGCAGTGCCAGGCGCTGGTGCAGCCATTCGACCAGCTGCTTTCGTTCCTCGGCCGTTCCGAATTTCGTGATCTCGCTGCTGGCGGTCGTCGTATCGATCATCACCGCCTGGTCTTTCTGCCGCAGCCGAATTGCGCGGATGTCCGACCGGTCGTGGGATTTCACCCGGCTGAATGGACCGGCCCTTCGTGTGATCTCGATTGCAGTGCCGTGCACGTCGATGCGATCTTCGCCGGCGAGGCTGCGCAGCAGCTGCGTGATGGCCGCCACACCGGCAAACGTCCATAGCGACAGCCAGAACAGGATGAACAGCAGGCCACCGAAGGCCGCGCCGCCCTCGAGCCACTTGCCGCCCTGGACCGCCTGCGGTGCCAGGCCGGCGATCGTCATGAGCAGCGTCACCAGGAAGTAGGCGCCGAACGCTTCGCCTGCCGCCCAGCCACAGAGCCAGAAAGAGAGGAACCCCGCGCCGAAGTAGCGCGCGCGGCCGGCCGGCCGGAAGGACGCCGTGGCGCCGTCGATGGGCACGTGTAAATCCTACGATGCGCTTCTTACACGCACAACCACGCGCACCCGACGCGCCAGTTAAATCGCGCCCGTTTCCCGGGAGACTCGCTCGGCATATCGCTTGCTGAAGGTGATGACCAAACACCATGAGCGCCGTTCAGGGCACGAACCGAATGCCAGCACTGGACGGCATTCGCGCCATCGCGGTCCTCGCCGTTCTCCTCTATCACGCGGAACTGGCGGCGTTTCAAGGCGGGTTTCTTGGTGTTGATGTCTTCTTCGCACTCTCCGGCTTTCTGATCACGCGACTGCTCGTCGAAGAATTCGAGAAGAGCGGCGCGATCTCCCTGAAAGAGTTCTACAAGCGACGCGCGCGACGGCTGTTGCCCGCGTTGATCATGGTGATTCTTTTCGTCGTGGTCGTCACGGCGTTCCTGGTCCAGGATGCGGCACACAAGACGCGTCAGGACGCCGCCGCGGCGCTGGTCTACCTGTCGAACTGGTGGTTCGTGATTTCGGAGCAGTCGTACTTTCAGTCGTGGGGAAGGCCACCGCTCCTGCAACATCTCTGGTCGCTGGCCATCGAAGAGCAGTTCTACGTGCTCTGGCCGATCGTGGTGGGCACGCTGCTCAAGGCCATTGGCGGGTATGCGCTGATCTTCGTGGCACTGGCGGGATCCTTCTTGTCGAGCGCCTGGATGGCGTGGATGTCCTGGCACCGGGACTACCCGGTCACCGACGCCAGCCGCGCCTATTTCGGGACCGATACGCATTCCATGGGCCTCCTCCTCGGCGCCGCCCTTGGTGCCGCAGGCCACAATGCCGGGGCACTCGTCACTCCCTCTCTGAAGAAATGGATGCCGAACATCAGCGCGATCGCACTGCTGATGTTGATTGCCAGCATCTGCTTGATTGGTGAAGACAGCCGGGCGCTCTATCTCGGTGGATTCTTCGGCGTGTCGATCATCACCGTCGTGCTGATCTACTCGACGACGTATTACCAGAACCCGGTGAGCGTGTTGCTGTCGAGTCCGCTGTTGCGGTGGGTTGGCGACCGTTCATACGGCCTGTATCTGTGGCACTGGCCGATCTTCGCGATGACGAGGCCCGGCGTCGACGTGCCGGTGACCGGGGCCGGCTGTGTGGCCCTGCGGTTCGCGCTCACCGTCCTCGTTGCGCAGGCTTCATATGTGGTGCTCGAGACGCCGTTTCGCCGCGGCATCATCGGACGCAGGCGCGTCTGGCAGACGCTGCTGGCGAGTGCGACGGTGCTGACGATCGCGGTCGCGTATCCAGTGCCGGTCGCATCGAACGAGATTCCGAAGGACGTGGCCGAGGCCATGGGCATCCTGCCCAACGCGAAGATCGAGTCAGTGCCCGAGCCCATATTGAAGAAGGACGCCCGCGTCACTGTTCTCGGCGACTCAGTGCTCCTGGGAGCACGCAAGGCGCTCGAGAGCCGCGTCGAAAGCGCGCGCGTGGATGCGGTGGTCGGCCGCCAGGCGAAAGACGTTGTTCAACGCATTCGCGAGCTGAAGGCGCAGGACCTGCTGGGCCCCAAGGTAGTGCTTCATGTCGGCACCAACGGCTACGTCACCGAGGAGCAGCTGAAGACGATCCTGGCGCTGCTCGACGACCGAGAGCGCGTGATCGTCATCAACGCGGCGGCGCCGCGCCGATGGGTCGACAAGAACAACGAAGTCATCACGAAGATCGTGGCCGATCACAAGAACGCGGTCGTCGCGGACTGGGCATCGGTTGCCGGCGAGCATCCGGAATTCTTCGTTTCGGACAAGGTCCACCTGACGGGCAAGGGGCAGCGCGCCTTTGTCGAAGAGATCTTCCGCGTCGCCGAGTTCTCGGTTGCGGAGATTGGCGCGCCGAAGGTGACCATGCGCACGGAAGCCTGGCAGCCGGCGAAGAACGCGCTGCCGGTCGTCAGGCTCGAGCATCCGCGTGCGCTCGATCGTTACTGGGACGCGGTTGCGCAGTGCGAATCCGCGGGCGACTGGAGCGCGGTTGGTGAGTTTGGCGGCGGCCTGGGAATCGATCCGGAGAGCTGGCGCGACTTTGGCGGTGAGGACGTTGCCCCGGCCGCGTCGGATGCCACCCGCGAGCAGCAGATCGCTGTGGCAAACCGCATTGCGGACGCCGTCGGGTTCAGCGGGTTCAAGTGCGCATCGATCGCCGGCGAGCCGATCGTGATCGAGCACGATCCGGGCTCGATCGTGATTCAGACGTTTGCCTTCGGACAATCAGGTCCTGTGGTGCGCGACCTGCAGAAGATCCTGAATGCGCCGCTCGACGGTGTCTACGGCAGCGAAACCTGGCTGGCACACGTGCAGTATCTTAGGTCGCATGGCTTATCGGCGGCGCTTGCGCCTCGGTAGCGCCGTTGTTGTTGCGGCGGTCACTCTGTGCGCATCGCCGGTGCGCGCGCAGGAATCGGTGCGCGTCTTCGAGAGTCACCCACAAGCCGGCACGCTGCAGTGTCCATCTCAGACAGTCTCGACTGCGCCTCGGATTTCGAGTCCCGCTGACAGGATTCCTGACGCTGATGATCTCGAGGCCGGCGCCATCGAGCTGCCGCCGGTTCGCGGCGGCGCAGCGCCAAAGCTGCCCCCTGCGCTCATTCGCGGATTCGACCTTCACGCCGAGGCGAACGAGCCATTGCGTGTCGCCTTCTGGGGCGACAGCCATGTGGCGGCCGGCTTCATCACGGACGAACTGGCGAAGCACCTCGAAGCCGCGGCATTCGCCGTAGAGACACACATCATTCCTGCGAGCGTCGGCCGCGCGGGTGTTCGATTGCCTCTGAAGAAGACCTGCAAGGGCGGAGCGTGGACCTTGCAGCCGTCCTATGTCTCGCCGGCGCCGATGAAGGTCGGGCCGTCGCTGGTGAATCTGCGATCAGGGAAGTCTGGCGATTATCTCTGGCTCGATTTTCGATATCGCCCAGACCGGCATGTGCGTCGCGTGACGATCCATGCGCTGCCGGCTGCGACGCGAACGGCGATCGGCGTGCGAATCGACGATGGGCCGGAGGTGCGCGTTGAGGTGAGGGACACCGCGATCGAGCTGCGCGCCTCGTCGACGATCTCGACGCTGAAACTGCGGGTGCTGCAGGGTGAGTTCGTGCTGCAGCACTTCTCGCTCGATTACGCCGAGGACGCCGCGATCGTCTTCGATGTCTTCGGCTTGCCCTCCGCGACGATCAGGGGATGGGCCAACGCCGACATGGCCTATCTGAAAAAATCCATCGCGGCTGACGACTACCGGGCGATCGTGCTCGAGTTCGGCACCAACGAAGGCGCCGTTGATCGATTCAATCCGTCAGCTTATGCGGCGATGCTCGACGCCTCGCTGAGGAACGTGCGCCAGGTGCTTCCGCAGGCATCGTGCGTGCTGATGGGGCCGACCGATCGCGGCATGCGCATGCCGAAGGACAGGAAGACCGGCAGGATCGACCTGCTGTACTACGCGCGCGTCCACCAGCAGATCACGCGCATCCAGGGGGAAGTCGGCGCACGCTTCGGGTGCGGGGTCTGGGATTGGCAGCGTTTCATGGGCGGTCCGGGCTCCATGTATGTGTGGGCTCGTGATCAGCCGCCGCTCGCCGCCGGCGACTTGATTCACCTCACTCCCGCCGGCTACCGCCGCACCGCTGCGGCACTGTACGAAACGTTCGGATGGCGCGAACCGTGAGACGTTTTAGGTGTAATTTGTCCCTGTGATTTGCGCCCGTCCTGCCACGGTGGCCGGTCTCACCCTGTCCGGCCTGCTGTTGAGCGCCCTTGGCGCGGTTCATGTGTGCGCGGCGGGTCAACCTGAACCGCCTGCGGCGCGGCAGGCTCCCGACATCAACCTTCGCGCGTTCGTCTCCTCCTATTGCACCAGTTGCCACAACGATCGGCAACGAACCGGCGGGATGTCGCTCGAGGATCCCGGGCTTGCCGATCCTGGCGCACATCCCGAATTGTGGGAAAAGGTGCTGCAGAAGATCAGCACCGGACAGATGCCGCCGGCCAAGATGCCGCGCCCCGATCCCGCCGGCTTCAAGCGCGTGATCGCGCACATCACGTCTACTCTCGATCGTGCAGCCGCGGCGCATCCGGATCCAGGACGAGTCGGTGCGCACCGGCTGAATCGCACCGAGTACGGGAACGCCGTCCGCGATCTTCTCGGCATCACGATCGACACGGGCACCGTGCTGTTGCCGGATGAATCCGACGAGGGCTTCGATAACGTCGCCGTGAGCCTTGCGCTGTCGCCCGCGCATCTCGAGCGCTACCTGAACGCGGCCAGGGAGGTGAGCCGGCTGGCCGTCGGTGATCCATCTCTTGGCGACGCGGTGCGTTCGTCGACCTATCGAGTGCCGAAGCTGCTCGAGCAGGACGTGCGGCTCGGCGACGACCTGCCATTCGGATCGCGCGGCGGCGTGGCGGTGCGCCACCAGTTTCCGCTCAACGGCGAATACTCGTTCAAGATCCGTCTGCGCCGGCAAGTGTACGACTACATCATCGGCATGGGCACCGTGCAGGACCTCGACCTGCGGATCGACGGCACGCGCGTAATGCGTTTTCGCGTCGGCGGCGAGGCGAAAGGCACGCCGGGGCCGCTGACATGGAACGGCGAGATCGTCGGTGACACGCCCTACGAGCTTTACATGCACGCCGCAGACGCGCGCCTCGAAGCCCGCGCCACGGTCACCGCGGGCGAGCACGTGGTGAGCGCGTCGTTTGTCGACGCGCCCTGGGAGCCCGAAGGCGTTCAGCAGCCGTTGCAGGTCGATTTCCTTCGTGGCGCCGACGAACATTTTGACGACGTGGCCGCGGTTGATGCGCTGACGATCAATGGCCCGTACAAGCCGGCGGGCGCGGGCGACACGCCAAGCCGTCGGCAGATCTTTACATGTCGTCCAACATCGTCCTCCGATGCACCAGCGTGTGCGCGGCGGATCATTACGCAACTGGCAAGGCGGGCGTATCGCCGGCCGCCAACCGCCCAAGAGATCGACACGTTGCTCGGCTTTTACAACGAGGCGTCAAAGGATCGCGGTTTCGACGCGGGCGTGCAATTCGCCATCGAACGGATGCTGGTCAGCTTCAACTTCCTGTTCCGCATTGAAAAGGAACCGGCGACAAGCAATGGCGTGTATCGCCTCTCGGATCTCGATCTCGCGTCGCGATTGTCCTTCTTCCTGTGGAACAGCATTCCCGACGACACGCTGCTGACGCTGGCGGAGCGCAATCAATTGCACGGTCCGGTCGTGCTCGCGCAGCAGACAACGAGAATGCTTCGCGATCCCAGGGCGTCGGCGCTGGTTAGCGGATTTGCGAATCAGTGGCTCGGGATCAGGAAGGTTCAGAGCTTTCTTCCCGACGCGAACATCTTTCCGGAATTCGACGAGAACCTGCGGCGGGCGCTGCAGCGCGAGACCAGCCTGTTCGTGCAGAGCCAGATAGATGCCGACCGCGGCGTAGTGGACCTCGTCACCGCCGACTACTCGTTCATCAACGAACGGGTCGCGCAGCACTACGGCATTCGTGGTGTGTCGGGCGAGCGATTTCGCCGCTACACCTTCAGCGACGGTATTCGCGGCGGCATTCTCGGGCAGGGCACCGTGTTGATGTCGACGTCGTATCCCGATCGCACCGCGCCGGTGGTGCGCGGCTTCTGGGTGCTCGAGACGCTGCTCGGCATTCCGCCTCCGCCTCCGCCGCCGAATATTCCTGATCTGCAAACGGTGACGGAGGACGGCCGCCCGTTATCCATGCGAGCGCAAATGGAGCGGCATCGCGCCAGCCCGAGCTGCGCGGTCTGCCACGTGCGGATGGATCCACTCGGCTTCTCGATGGAGAACTTCGATGCCATCGGTCGCTGGCGGACGACCAGCGGCGGCGTTCCAGTCGATGCCGCCAGCGTGTTTCCCGACGGCACGCCGATCAACGGCGTCACCGGGCTGCGCGCGTTCGTCGTGCAGCACCAGGACAGCTACGTGAACACGTTCGTGGCGAAGATGCTGACCTATGCGCTCGGCCGTCACGTCGACTATCGCGATCAGCCCGTCATCCGCCAGATCGTTCGCGGATCCGCGGCCACGGGCTATCGCTGGTCGGCCATCATTCAGGGTATTGTGTCGAGTCAGCCGTTCCTGATGGGAAGGACGACTTCATGATGATCACGAAGAAGGCGTTGTCGAGGCGCACCGTGCTTCGCGGCCTCGGCGCCGCGGTGTCGCTGCCGTTGCTCGATGCGATGGTGCCGTCGCTGACCGCCATGCAGCGCACGCCGGCGCAGGCGCCGCTGCGCTTTGGCGCGGTGTATGTGCCGAACGGCGTGATTCCCGGTCAGTGGCTGCCGGCAACAGACGGCACGGCGTTCGAGTTCACGCCGACGCTGAAGCCGCTCGAGAAATTTCGCGATCGCCTGATGGTTGTCAGCGGCCTCGACAGCCTGCCGCCTCCGCCTCCGGGCGAGCGGCAGTACAACAATCACGCCGACGCGAGCACCAGGTTCCTGACGGATGTGACGCCGAGCCGCACGCTGCGCGCCGGCATTTCGATCGACCAGATCCTCGCGAAGGAAATCGGCAGGGACACGGCGCTGCCATCCATCGAACTCGCCCTCGAGTCGGTTGATTCAGGCGCCTCGTGCGATTTCGGACGCAGCTGCGTGTACACCGGCACGATCGCGTGGGCCGGCGCCACGCAGCCGCTGCCGATGGAGCACGATCCGAGCGCGGCATTCGTGCGCCTGTTTGGCGACGGCACCGCGGATCCGGAGGCGCGCCAGGCGCGCGCGCGCCAGAAGGGCAGCATCCTCGATTCGCTGCTCGACGAAGTGTCCAGGCTGCAGTCGACCGTGTCGGCGCCCGATCGCTCGCGCCTGTCCACGTATCTCGAGAGCGTGCGCGACGTCGAGCGCCGCATTCAACGTGCCGTGACCTTCAATCGCGAGGAGCCGTCGTTCGACCGGCCGGCGGGCGTGCCCGAGACGTTCGAACAGCATGCCCGCTTGATGTTCGACCTCCAGTGGCTGGCCTACCAGGGCGATGTCACGCGCGTGTCGACCTTCATGATCGGCCGCGAGTTCAGCGGCCGCACCTATCCGGAGATCGGCGTGCCCGACGCGCATCATCCGATTTCGCATCACCTTCGCGATCCGATCCGCATGGAGAAGTGCGCGAAGATCAATCACTATCACGTGTCGTTGTTCTCCGAGTTCGTCGACAAGCTGCGCGCCACGCCCGATGGCGACGGCACCCTGCTCGATCACGTCGCGATCATCTACGGCGCCGGCATGAGTGAAGGCAACGGCCACGTTCCCGAGAACCTGCCGATCCTCGTCGTCGGCGGCGCCAACGGGCGCATCGCCGGCGGCCGTCACGTGAAGTTCGCCAAGGGCACGCCGCTGGCCAATTTCCACCTCAGCATGCTCGATCGCTTCGGCGTGCGCATCGATCATCACGGCAACAGCACCGGGCCGCTGACGCTCGACTAACACCGGGGCCGCAGAAGGCACAGATGGCGCAGATAACGGTTCTACTGCTTGCCGCTCTTGCGACAACACCCTTGGTTGACGCAGTGAAAGCCGGCGATGCGACGGTTGTGCGCGCGCTGATCAAGTCCGGCGCCGACGTGAAGGCGCCGGAGGGCGACGGCGCGACCGCGTTGCACTGGGCGGCGCATCGCGATTCGATCGAGGTCATGAAGATGCTGCTCGACGCCGGCGCGTCCGCACAGGCGGCGAACGATCTCGGCGTCACGCCCCTCCATCTGGCAGCCGCCAACGGCAACACGGCCGCGATCAAGCTGCTGATCGACAAGCGCGCCGGCGTCAATGCGGCCGCCGAGTCCGGTGTCACGCCGTTGATGGAGGCCGCGCGCAACGGCAGCGTCGAGGCAGTCCGGCTGCTGCTGGCCAATGGCGCCGACGTGAACGCGCACGAAACCGCCCGCGGACAGACGGCGTTGATGTGGGCCGTCTCGCGCCAGCATCCAGACATCGTCAAGGTGCTGCTCGAGAATCACGCCAACGTGCAGGCGCGAACGGGCACGCGGCCGGTCATGGTGATGCTCGACCAGGGCCCCCGCCGCGTGAAGAATTCAGCCGAGGACGCGCGGCCCATGGAAATGGGCGGCAGCACAGCGTTGATGTTCGCGGCGCAGACCGGCAGCGTCGAGGCCGCGAAGTTGTTGCTCGCGGCGGGCGCGAATGCCAACGACACCGCGGGCGACGGTAAGTCGGCCCTGGTGATGGCGGCGTTCTCGGCGAATACCGCAGTTGCGAAGGTGCTGCTCGATGCAGGTGCGGATCCCAATGCCGCCGGCGCGGGCTACACCGCGCTTCATGCCGCGGCGCTGCGCGGCGATGTCGAGCTCGTGACGGTCCTGCTGGCGAAAGGCGCGAACGCTGAGGCGGCGTTGACGAAGGGCAGTCCCGTTCGCCGATTCGGCTCGCAATACTCGCTGTCGACGCCATTTACCGGCGGCACGCCGCTGATCGTCGCCGCGGCGTATCTGGAAGTGGGCGTGATGCGCGCGCTGCTGGATGGCGGAGCGAAGGCGTCTGCGACGCTCCCGAATGGCGTCTCGGCGCTGCATCTCGCCGCGGGTTCGCGCCTGGCCATCGAGACGCGGCCTTCGGACCTTTTGCGATGGAACGTGATCGACAACGACACGCCATCGGTGCCGCGCTCACTTGAGGACGCGGTGGCCGCGGTGAAGATGTTGATCGACGCCGGCGCGGCTGCTGCCGCGTCATCGGATTCAGGAGAAACGCCGCTGCATGCCGCGGCGGCGGCGAACGAGCCGGACACGATCGAGTTGCTCGTGTCCCGCGGCGCCGATGTGAACGCGCGCAACAAGGCGGGTCAGACCGCGCTCTATCTCACGCTGCCGCGCCCCAGCCAGGGACGCGGCCCCGGCTTTCCGGGTTATCCAGCAGCCGAAGCCGCGCTGAGAAAATTGGGCGCACTCCAGCAATAGCTTTTCCGGCTACTGGCTACCGGCTACTGGCTACTTCTGATAGCGCTGGGGAATTTGATCCGGTCCCGGCCCGAGCAGTAGCTCGCCGCTCTTCATCACCGCCATTCCGTGATTGCCCTGCGAGTCGACGTATCCCTGCAGCTCGCCCTTCTCGCGGCCGATCTTGATCATCCAGCCGGGCGCGCTGTTGGGTCCGCGCGGGATCGTCGACAGCCACAGTGACGTGCCATCCAGCGCCAGTCCGAACGTCTTGCCATACTGCGTCCACTCGCCGAGGAACTTTCCGCTGCGATCGAAGCGCTGGACGCGGCCGTTCTCGCGATCCGCGACATAGATGATGTTGTTCTCGTCGATCTGGATCGAATGCGGCAGCCTGAACTCGCCCGGGCCGGTGCCGGGCTTGCCCCATTCATTCAGCTTCTTGCCGTCCGCCGAATACTCGAGGATGCGCGCGTTGCGGTAGCCGTCGCTGATGAAGAGGTGCCCGTCTTTCGCGAAGGCCACGTCGGTCGTGCTGCAGAAGTTGTTGCTGCAGGGTGACGGCTGCCCGCCGATCTCGATCTTCATGAGCAGCGTGCCGTCGTTCTTGAACTTGTAGACCATCGAGCTGGCGGCGTCGGTGGTCCACACGTTGCCCTGCGGATCGACGCGGATCGCGTGGGGCATCGTGTACATGCCCTTGCCCCACGAGCGCAGGACCTTGCCGTTGTGATCGAGCGCGATCACCGGATCGGCCTTGTCGCCGCGCTGCAGCAGATAGGTGGTCCCGTCCGGGGCGGCCGCGACCCACGACACCATTCCCAGCGCCCAGTCAGGCGTCGATGGCTTCTGCACCGGAACTGCAGCCGCGGCCAACGGAAACTTCGTGGCCTTTTCCAGCATCGCCTTGAGCGCCGCATTCTGTTGATTCATGCGCGCCTGTTCTTCCGGCGACGGTCCCTGTCCCTGTGCGTGCCCCGCCTTCGCCAAGGCCACGGCGAGGCAGGCTAAGGCCATGGCGCGGCCAACAGTTTTCACCATATCTTGACCCTATCCTCTGCGGCGCGATACAGCTTGTCGCCCGGCTTCAGATTGAACGCGGCATACCATGCGTCGATGTTGGTCAGCGGCACGAACGCGCGATACATGCCCGGAGAGTGTGCGTCGGTCAGCAGCTGGTTGCGCAGCGCCTCGTCGCGCGATTTGAATCGCCAGATCTGGCCGTAGCCAAGGAAGAAGCGCTGATCGCCTGTGAAGCCGCCGATCACCGGCGCCGGCTTGCCGTTCAACGACATCTTGTAGGCGCGATACGCGACGGCAATGCCGCTCAAGTCACCGATGTTCTCGCCCATTGTCTGGCGGCCGTTGATCTTCATGCCGGGCAGGGGATTGTAAGACTCGAACTGGGCGCCGAGCTTCGAGGCGCGCTCCTCGAACTTCGTTGCATCGTCAGCGGTCCACCAGTCGCGCAGGTTGCCGTCGCCATCGGACTTGCGGCCTTGGTCGTCGAAGCCGTGGCTGATCTCGTGGCCGATCACCGCGCCAATGGCGCCGTAGTTAATCGCATCGTCGGCATCCATGTTGAAGAACGGCGGTTGCAGGATGCCGGCGGGGAAGGTGATCTCGTTGTTGGTCGCGCTATAGGACGCATTGACGGTCTGCGGGGTGAAGCCCCAGCGCCATTTCTCGACCGGCTTGCCGAGGCGGGCCCAGCTCTCTTCGTCCTGGAAGCGGCGATAGCGGAGCAGGTTGCCCACGTGATCACCGGGCTTCACCTGGAAGCCGGAGTAGTCGCGCCACTGATCGGGATATGCGATCTTCAACTTGTACTTCGCGAGCTTGGCCTGCGCTTCCTTCTTCGTCTGCGGCGACATCCACTCGAGATCGTCGATGCCGGCCTTGAACGCCGCCAGCAGGTTGCGAATCAGCGCATCCATGCGCGCCTTCGCTTCGGGCTTGAAGTGACGTTCGATATAGAGGCGGCCGACCGGTTCGCCAAGCACCTGTTCGACCTGGGTCACGCCGCGGCGCCATTGCGCCGCCTGCTGCTGGCGTCCGCCGATCACCTTGCCGGTGAATTCGAACTGCGAATCCTCGAACGGCGCTGACAACCCGTCGGCATAGGCGCTGATCAAGCCGAAGGCCAGGTACTCCTTCCACGTCTCGACCGGCGTTTCGGCGATCACCTGGTCGATCGCCTTCATGTAGTCAGGCTGGCGGACGATCACCTCGCTGACCTTGCTCTTCGCATCCGCGGGCAGCGCCGCGAAGTAGGACTGCCAGTCGAAGTGCGGCGTCGCCGTCTGCAGCGCCGCGACACCCATCTTGTTGTAGGTCGCGTTGCGATCGCGGTTGCGAGCGCGATCCCACTGCAGCTTTGCGATCTTCGTTTCGAGATCGGCAATGCGCCCGGCCGCGCCCTCGGGATCCTTCTGGTTGCCGAGCGCGAACAGCCGCGCAATGTAGGTGGTGTAGGCCTTGCGCGTCTCAGGGAACTTGCCGTCGGTGCGCAGGTAGTAATCGCGATCCGGCATGCCGAGACCCGATTGCGAGACCGACACGGCATACGCCTCGGAGTTGCGCTGATCCGCGCCGACATTCACGCTGAACGGCAGCCGCACGCCGATCTGCGATGCACGAGCAAAGGCGGCAGGCAGGTCCTTCGCGTCGTTGATCTTCGCGATCTGATCGAGTTCGGCCTTCAGCGGCGTGATGCCCAGCGCATCGCGCTGGGCCGTATCCATGTAGCTCTTGTAGAAATCGCCGACCTTCTGCGTCAGGCTGCCGGGCGAGGAATTCGAGCGCGCTTCCTCTTCGATGATCGCGCGCACCGCCGTCTGCGCCTCGGTCCGCAGCATCGCGAACGAGCCGTAGGTCGACTGGTCGGGCGGAATCTCCGTGTTGTCGACCCACTTTCCGTTGACGTACCGGAAGAAGTCATCCTGCGGCCGGACGGAGAGGTCCATGCCGTTGCCGTCGATGCCCGGGACCTGCGGAACCTTATCCTGGGCGATCGGCGTGGCGACGGCGGCGACGATCAGGGATGCGAGGGCAAAACGATTCAGGGAATGCATGCGGCGAATCTTATCGCCTTTCCCTGCTAGCCTGCCGGCCTGCCAGCCCGCTGGCCTATTCTTCGCGCAGCGCCGCCATCGGATCAATGCGAGCGGCCCGGCGCGCCGGCGCGAACGACGCCACGGCGGCCGCGAGCGCCAGCGTCGCCATGGCCGTCGCGATCGCGGTGGTATCCGCCGGTTTCATCTGGAACAGGAAGGACTCCACGAATTTCGACAGTCCGCGGGCGATGGGGACACTGATGAGCAGGCCCACCGCGATCAGCACTAGCACCTCGCGCAGGACCATCCAGATCACCGCGGTTCGCCGCGCGCCGATGGCAATGCGAATACCGATCTCCCGCGTCCGCCGCGCGACGGTGTAGGCCAACGTGCCATAGAGGCCCACGCATGCAATCATCAGCGCGACAATCGCGAAGGCACCGCAGATGCGCGCGAGAAGAATTTCCTGGTTGATCGTTGAAGCAATTTCCTCCGAGTTGGACTTGAAATTGGTCACAGGAATCCGCGAGTCGGCGTCGTGCACGATCTGCCGGACGGCGCCGATATAGTTCATCGGGTTGCCATCGATCCTCAACGCAAAGGTCATGCTGGCGAGCGCCGACGGAGGCACCTGCGAGTACGACACATACAGCACCGGCGGCGACGTATACCTGACAGGACCGTAGTGCGCGGGCGCCGAAACGCCGACGATCTCGACTTCCATCGGCATCCCTCCCCCGATCGAGAGGCGGCGGCCGACGGGGTTCTGGTTCGGGAAGTAGGCGCGGGCGAACGGTTCGCTGATCACTCCTGGAGCGACCGCGGCCGCGCTATCGCGCTCTTCGATCTCGCGGCCGGCCAGCAACGGAATCTGCATCGTCGAGAAGAATCGCGGGCCTGTCTGCATCAGCCGGTACTTACCATCGAGACGCTTGCCGTCGAGACTGATCGGATGGCCCCGTCCCGCTTTCATCATCGATGCGTGCGATACGGTTGCCGTCCTAACGCCTGGAATTGCCGCAAACCGATCGCGCAGCTGGGCGTAGTACGTGGCAGCATTCGCTTCCGGATAGCCGGCCTGTGGCGCGTTGATGTCGAACAGCAGCACCTGCTCAGGATTGAACCCCAGCGGCACTGACTGCAGGTTGGCAAGCGTGCGCGCGAACAGGCCGGCGCCAACGAGCAACAGCATGAGCAGCGAGATTTGAGCAACCACGAGCCCCTGCTGCAGTTTCAGTCTCGGTATGCGGCGCCTGCGATTGCCATGGAGCCATGTTCCGGCGTCCTTGAGCGCGGGAACCAGGTCCGTCCGGGTCGACTGGAGTGCGGGCGCGAGTCCGAAGATCAGACCACAGGTCATCGACAGCGTGAGCGTGACGAGGAGCACCGTCCAATTGATGCCGGCCTGCAGCAGCAACCCATCGTCGCCATTCGCCAGCAGGGCGGAGAGCAATCGTGTGCCGGCCATGGCGAGTAGCGTGCCGCCCATGCCGCTGATGACAGCCAGGACGAGACTCTCCGTCAGCAACTGCCGCACCAGCCGGGGCCGCCCCGCACCGATGCTCAGCCGCACCGCAATCTCTCGTTGCCGAGCGGCCGACCGCGCCAAGAGGAGATTGGCCGTGTTCGCGCACGCAATCGTGAGGATCAAGGCGACGATCGCTTGAAGCAGGAAGAGCGGCTTTTCATAGCGGCGCCGGAGCGTGTCGAGACCGCCGCCGCCATCGGCGACCGTCAGCACTGGAAGGTTGGCGAGTTGCGCTTCGCTCTTCGCCGTCGTCGCCACCCATTGCGCAAAGGCCGCGCTGAGCGCCGCGTTCGACTGCTGGCGCGTGACACCAGGCCGCAGCCGGCCCATCATCTCGACCCAGTAATAGTTCGGGTCGGTAAAAGAAGGGCTGTCGCCATCGACGAGCTTCATCGTCGAGAACGGCAGATATACGCTCTTGGCCGTGCCCGGCTCAACGCCGTCGAAGCCCTCAGGCGTCACGCCGACGATGGTGAACGGCACGTTGTTGATGCGAACAGGCTTGCCGACGGCTTGAGCGATCGTGCCGAATCGCCGGACCGCATATCCGGCGCTGACGACGGCAATCGGTTCTGCGCCAGGCCGATCGTCGTCGGTCATGAAGAGCCGACCCGCTGCCGGTGGAATGGCGATGCCATTGAAGAACTCACCTGAAACGTACTGCGCGACGGTGAGCTCCGCCTGGCCATCGACGAGGACGTTGAGCTTGCCGCCGCGAAACATCGCGAAGAGGCTGCTGAGATACGGCGATGAGGCCTCGCGAAGCCGCTCATATCCCGGATACGGGAAGATGCGCGCCTCGACGCCGCCGTCGCTGGCGCTGTAGGTACTCCCCGAGATCGAGGTCAACACGAATTCGTCTGAAGACCCTCCGAAGTTGACCGGTTTAGCCTTCCACACCATGACGACCAGTGCGCCGGGATCCGGTACTGGCAGTTGTCGCAGCAGCACGGCCTCCATGAAGCTGTAGATGGCGGTATTGGCGCCAATGCCGAGAGCGAGGGAGGCCGCCGCGAACAGTGTCACGGCCCGATGGCGCCGCATGGTGCGGAAGGCATACCGAACGTCCTGCTGCAATTCGTCAAGAGGACGCCACGTCCAGACAGCGCGCACATCCTCTCGCACGCGCGCTTCGTTGCCGAGATCGCGCTGCGCCGCAAATCGCGCTTCGTCGTCCGACATTCCGCCGGCGCGGCGCTCATCGGTCTCGGCGGAAAGATGAAACTGCAGCTCTTCACGCAGTTCGTCTTCCTTGCGCGAGCCGCGGAGCCACCAGGTGAAACGTCGCAGGAGGTTGCTCATATGTCTTCCTCGGCCGCGGGCTTCAGGAGGCTGCCCATTGCCCGCACGAACGCATCCCATTTGGATTGCTCGGCTGCCAGCTGTTTCTTGCCCTTCGCCGTAATACGGTAGTACCGGGCGCGCTTGCCCTTGTCCGATTTGTCCCAGGCGGCGGAGACGCAGCCATACGCCTCGAGCCGGTAAAGCGCTGGATACAGCGATCCGGTCTCCACCTGCAGCAGGTCATCCGTCGTCCGCTGGATGTGTTTCGCAATCGCGTGACCGTGACTCGGCCCTGGCAGCAGGGTGCGCAGGATCATCAAGTCCAGCGTGCCCCGCATCAGTTCCACCCGCGATTCCTTCGGCAGCTTTCGCGTATCAGGAGCCATTGTGTAGAAACCCTACAGCACAATTGTGTAGGAAGTCTACAGAACAGACGGGCGATCCGCGCAAAAGGTTGTGACCAGCCGCGATAGAATCCGCCGCATGCCCATCGACCCCGCCCGCGTGACGCTGCGCCAGATGGCGGCGACCCTGGCGTATCGCGCCGCGAAAGTGCTGCGCGACGCGCCGGCCGACTTTGGGACGAAATCCTTCGGGGACGCGACCCGGCAGCCCGTGAAGATCGTCGCGCACATGGGGGACCTGATGACGTGGGGCGTGTCGATCGCCAATGGCGGCTACGAATGGAAGCCGGCCGGCGGCGGCGACTGGCAGACCGAGGTCGATCGATTCTTCGCGGGCCTGGCCGCGCTCGACGCCGCACTGGCCGCTGACGGCGAGTTCAAAGGCGACATCGACAAGTTGATCCAGGGACCGCTCGCCGACGCACTCACGCACGTCGGGCAGCTCGCCATGCTGCGCGGCATGATGCATGCGCCCGTGAAGCCAGAGAGTTATGCGAAAGCCGTGATCACCGCCGGACGCGTCGGGCTGGACCAGGCCGCACCACAGGCCGAGTTCGAAGGCGACGCGTCTAATCGCCGAAAGTAGATGCCATGTTGCTGATCGTTGCCTTGCTGCTCACGCTGTTCGACCAAAGTGTTGCGCCGAACCGGATTCTCAATCCGACGAATACGAATCCGGATCCCAACGACATGCGGGGGCGCTCGATCTCCGATGTGAGCGGCGCCAACTGGCGAGTGTTCGCGGTGAACAGCGCGCCTGACCGCGCCGTCGTGATTACGCAGGTCGAGGAAGTACGCCAGCAGAACCCGCCGAGCACGTGGGGCGTCTACATCGGCAACGCCGACATCGCGCCGGTCGTATCCCTGACCGTCGCCGCCGCTGTCGTCGACGCGACCGGAAAAGTCCGGGCCACGCAGAACCTGCAGGCCATCAAGAACCTCAAGCCGCAGCAAGTCGTCCGTAAGGAGATCCCTATCCGGGTCACCGTGCTGATGCCGACGGATCGCGTGGTGTTCTACGTTCGCGAAGTGAAAAGCGAATCCGTCGACTGGAAGTCCAAGGACACGGACGTCGCCGATTTGATCAAGCAGGTCGCGGCAAAATTCCCAGTGCCCTAGCGGCGAAGCCAGAGCCACTGCCAACCGACGGCGAGCGTGCGAAAGTTCGTGCCCGAGCGAACGGTGACGCCGCTGCTGTAGGCGATCTTGAATGACTGCCGCTGGCCGGCCGGAAGCGACAACGTCGCTCCGAGCCGCGCGTTGTTCACTTTGCCGATCGGTTCACCGTTGTCCACGCTGGCGCCGCCACCGGAGTACCAGGTGGCGTCAACCGCGAGCCAAAGGCGCGGCTTGAACGTGTAGCTGACGTGACCCTGCGTCGCTACCACTGGATCCTGTGTGCGCCGCAACTCGCCGGGATAGAAGGTGTCGTTCGGCGTGAACAGCCATACGCCAATGTAGGCATCGACGTCCCAGTCGCCGCGATGCGCGGCCAGGCCGACCTCGGGCTTGAAGGCCCAGCGGTGGTTGCCGAGATTGATCAACTTCGTCCGGTCGTATTCGCCGGTCGGTGCGGCAATTGTGATGCTCGTGCCGATGATGGTCTTGCGGGGCGCCTTTGCGAACTCGCGCATCGGCATGGCGTCGTTGCCGAGAAAATTGATCGACAGCTTGTAGCGGCTATCAGCCAGTCCGGCGCGACTGACTGAACGCGCGTCTTCCCCCACATGGCCGCTGACGTCTCCCCACGCCACCGGCAGGACCGCCGAAACCAGCGCCAGTTTTCCGAACAGGCCGAACGTCGTGCCGAGGCCGATCGCGACGCCGCTGATCGTAGCTTTCGCGTCGGTGATCGGCAGCGTCGGATCGAAGAGGATCGAACCCGAGGATCGTGATGCGGCGGCGACCAGGAAGTTCGCTCCAGTTGGACTGGCCGAGTACGCCTTCGGCTCCATTTCCTGTCCGGCGGCGCGGCCGGAAACGAGGAGGACGAGCGCTACGGTGACTGCGGCACGCATCAGGCTGATGCGTGAGTGTAGAACGATTACGCGCGCCGCATCACGCCGTCATCATTCCCTGATGGTGTGCATCTCGCCGAGCTCGGGCTCAGTGCCGGTCGCCCAGCCCTTCACCAGCTCGAACAACAGCACCGGCTTCGACTTGTTGATCTCGAGGAACTCCGCGGCGTGCACCGTGACGCCGATCAACACCATCCGCGGATCGTCCGGAGTGCCGTGACGCGGATCGCCGTCATCGTCGAACCACATCTTCCAGTCGGGCTGGTACAGCTCCCGGATTTTCGCGCGATCGCGGAACAGCGTCGCCGTGCCCGACACCGACACCCACTCGCGGTTGCTGTCGCGATAGTAGGAAAGGTTGATGTGGGGATCGTTGTTGATGTCCGCGATCTTGGCTGTGCCGTCTTTGCAGACGAACCAGAGGTCGGCGCCCGCCGCGCGCTTCTGGTTGGCCATTGCGCGCGAACGGAGGTGGCCGTCCGCGCGGCGCGTCGTCATCATCGCCGTATCGATCGACTCAATCGCGGCATAAAACTTCTCGTGCTCAGTAGCCATGCGGCTGACAGTGCAACGCGTATGCCACGACGGGAGAGATCTACTCGGTCGTTTTCTTCCTGAGGTGGCCGTAGAGCAGCTCTTCCGCAAACGGCACGCACTTGTATTCGAGCAGTTGCATGTTCGGTTCGCGGCGGCGATAGAGCGGCATCTTGATCTTCCACGGCTTCGAGAAGACGTTCGGATCTTCCATCGTCGCTTCGTAGTCGAGCGTGTTCGCATCCACCGCGGTGTAGCGTTCGGTGACCTTCAGCGCGTCGGTGTGCCAGTTGCCTGCCCGGTCGAACCAGGTGTCGGGCACGTGATCGGTCACATCGACCACGAGCGACTCGCCGTCCCACTTGCCGACCGACCATCCCATCCACGCCGGCGCCGGGCTCTTCTCCTGGCTGTTCATGCGCACGATGCGGCTCGCGCTCGTGAATTCGTACGTGAAGATCACGTTGTCCTTCGACTGCACGATCTGGAACGGATACGGCATGTAGGTGGCCCGCGGGATGCCGGGCATGTAGCACTTGATCTCCGGATCGAGCTTCACCCAGTCGGCGCGATTCTGGTTGCGCTTCTCGAGCGCGGCGGGCAGATACGGAATCTCGTCGCCCTCGACCACGCCAAGTCCCGGCGGAATGCTGAACGCGGCGGCGAGCGAGACGACGGGACCCATGCGCGCTTCGTGCGGCTCGATGTCCCAGTTCGCCGTGTTGTTCGCCTGCCAGATGCCGCTGAGGTCCGGCGTGTTGTCGGGCGTCCGCGGCGCCTTGAAGGCCTGGGGCTGCTGCGCGCACGAGGCTGCCAGCAATGCGAGAACCAGGAACGCGGAACGCGGAGCCCGGAATCTCATTCGTTGCCCTTCTTCACGGGAGCACGCTCGTTGGGATCCTTGCCGTCGCGCGGCGCGCCGGTGCCGGACGATCCCATGAACAACGTGCGGCCGTCGGGCAGCGTGATGTCGCGGCCGTTGGCGCGCATGCGGCCATCCTTCGCCTTGTAGCCGGAGACGACGATGATCGTGCCGTATTTCAACGAGTCGCGCTGAATGCCGTTGCGCTGCAGCGTGTTGGGCGTGCCGCCCTCGACCATCCACGCTTCCGTCTTGCCGCCCGGCAGCTGGTTGTCCATGTGAATCCATGCGTGCGGGTTGATCCATTCGATCTTGGTGACCGGTCCCTTCAACGTGACCGGCGCCTTGGCGTCGAATTCAGCGGAAAACGCGTGATGGGCGAGGACCGGACCGGCTGCGGTAAGAAAGAAGCCCGCAAGAATCCACGACTTGTATGACATCCCGAAGCTCCTGTGCGCGTGAGAATACCGCAACTATTGGCCCATTGGTCTATTCGCCTATTCGCCTATTGGCCTATTCGCCTATTGGCCTTATCATCCGCCGCATGAGGATCCTGAAAGCGCTCGTCGTCGTTGCCTTTGCCGCCGGCGTGATGGTCGTGGCCTCGGTCGGCGCGCAGGAGCAGGCCAAGTTCGGCGCGGATCCGGCCTACAAGGTGCCGCGCCTGGCGAACGGCCAGCCGGATCTGCAGGGCGTGTGGGGCAACAACGGCGTCACGCCGATGACCCGGCCGCGCCAGTGGAAGGACAAGACGGTCCTCACCGAGGCCGAGCTGACTGAGATCAAGCAGCTCGCCGCCAAGTCGGTCGACGAAGGCGGCGACGCGATCTTCGGCAACTTCATCCAGGCGTTGCTCGACGCCAAGGACAAGGGCGAGTACAAGCAGCAGTCGTACGATCCGACCACCGGCAACTACAACCAGTTCTGGATGGCGGACCGCGAATGGGACACGCGCACGTCGCTGATCATCGATCCGCCGGACGGCCAGTTCCCGCCGCTGACGGAGGCGGCCCAGAAGCGCCGCGCCGAGGCGGCGGCGCGCCCGCGCACGCGCGGCCCCGCTGACGGCCCCGAAGATCGTCCACTGTCAGAGCGTTGCATCTCGTACGGTGCGCCGCGCACGCAGCCGAACTACAACAGCTACACGCAGATCATCCAGGCGCCGGACAACGTCGTGCTGTTGCAGGAAATGATTCACGACGCGCGCGTTGTGCCCATCAGTAAGGAACTCGGCAGCAAACCGCACCTGGCGAAGAAGGTCCGCCAACTGCACGGCGATCCGCGCGGCCGCTTCGACGGCGATTCGCTCGTCGTTGAAACGACGAACTACATCAACGGCTTCCAGGGCTCGACACCGGACGTGAAGCTCACCGAGCGCTACACCCGCGTGAGCAAGGACTTCATCAACTGGCAGGTCACGGTCGAAGATCCCGCGACGTGGACGAAGCCCTATACCTTCATGATTCGCTTGAAGAAGGCGGAAGGTCAGATCTACGAGTACGCGTGCCACGAGGGCAACTACGCGATGGAAGGCATCCTCGGCGGCGCGCGCCGCGAAGAGGAACTCGCGAAGAAAGGTAAGAAGTGAAACGGGAGAAGTCAGTCTTCTGACTTTGACTTCTGACTTCTCACTTCTGACTTCTCACTTCCTTCAGGGCCAGACCTTCTCCCATTTCTCTCCGGCGCGGGCGGCACCAACGCCTGCGCCGATCAGTCCTCCGACCAATCCGCCCGACCATAGACCGAGCGCGACCGCTTCACCGGCGCTCGAGCCATCTTCGCCAACGTCATCGTGCTGAAGCCCGAGCGACACCGCACCGATGGCGGCAAAGATCAGCCCCCAGCGCAGTGCGCCCTTTTTCGCGCCGGCGCCTTTGCTCGTCGTGCCCGTACTCACGTCGATCCGTTTGACGCCGGCCAGCGGGACCGTTCGCTCTTGGGCGCCATCGGTGATTCGCACGCTGTCGGGGGTCACGGCAACAACGGTGCCGATGAACTGATTGGTCTCGTTCGTGATTCTCACGCGCTGCCCGCTCGCGATCCTCGTCGCTGGCTGGTCCGCGGATGCCACTGCGCCATTGATAAGGAGAGACGCCGACACTGCGATAGCCGCGAATCGGGACATGCTGGCCCTCCTGAACGCGGGATGAAGTGGCTGGAGAAAGCGCCGCAGTGCGGCGCCTTCTTCCGTTCTAGGCGTTTTGTGTCGCGGCCGCGGATTTCTCCTGGGCGGCGGAGTAGAGCATGCGGACCGCGGTGTAGAGCACTACGATCAGGACGAGGATGCGCAGGTAGAACAGCGGAATCTTGTCGACCAGCGGCGCCGCGATCAAGACCGCCAGCGGTCCGGCGATCAGGAAGGCGATCGCGGTGCGCAGGTCGTAGCTGCCCTTGCGCACGAACTGCACGCTGCCCGACGGCATCAGGAACGCGCAGGCGCCCATCATGATCGGGTACGACACGCGTGGGTCCATGCCGAGCAGGCTGATCATGATCATGCACGGGCCGTAGAAGCCGATGCCGAGCATCATCAGCGCGCCGAGCACCATTGAAATGCCGACGGCGATGCCGAGCTTCGCGCCGCTCAATCCGAGGGCGACGCCGGGCGCAGGGCCCTGGCCCGACATCGACAGCACCATCAACGCCGAGGCGACCAGCAGCGCAGAGCCCATGCCGATCTGCACCTGGCGGCGGTTGAATCCCGACACGACGCCCGCGCCGAGATACGCGCCGAGCACCGCCGCGCCGATGATGCTGACCAGCGTCAGGAAATCGACCTCGATGATGGTCATGAAGATCACGGCCTGGACGACCGTGGCCAGCACGTAGCCGACGTTCAACGTGCCGGGAATCTTCTCGTCCGGCATGATGCCCCACAGCTTCGACATCGACGTCGTGGTCGCGAACGATCCGATGCCGAGCGTGTCGAAGAAGTTGGCGATGAACGCCGCGCCGAGCGCGGTGCCGGTCGGTTTCAGCGATCCGTGAGGCTGGTGGCGCCGCTTCTCCGTGAGGTACCAGAACGCGTGGAACACCACGGCGATCACGATCAGCAGCAGAATCAGGATGTTTTTGGGATCCATGTGCGCGCGAGTTTATCCGACAAACTTATAACCTGAGCCGTGAATCGTCAGGATGTGTTCGGGGGCGTGCGGCGCCTTCTCGATCTTCTGGCGAAGCTTGGCGACGAAATTGTCGATCGTTCTCGTCGTCGGGAACTCTTCGTAGCCCCAGACCTCGTTGAGGATCTGCTCGCGGGTCACGACCTGCCCGGTGTGCTGGACGAAGTAGCGGAGCAGGTCGAATTCACGCGCCGTGAACTCGATGCGCTGCTTGCCGCGGCGCGCCTGGTGCAGCTTGAAGTCGATCTCGATGTCGCCGATCTTGATCGCGTCGGCGGTCGGCTTCTGCTGGCCGGAGCGGCGCAGCACCGCGCGGACGCGCGCCAGCAGCTCGGTGATCGAGAACGGCTTGGTCACGTAATCGTCGGCGCCGAGCTCGAGGCCGAGGACCTTGTCCGTTTCCGCCGAGCGCGCCGTCAACATGACGATCGGCGTCGCGTTCGATCGCGCCCGCAGGTCGCGGCACACGTCGAAGCCGTTCTTCTTCGGCAGCATCACGTCGAGGATCACCAGATCCGGCGTAAAGCTGGCGGCCTTCTGGAGACCCTCGTCTCCGTCCGCCGCGGTTTCAACTTCGTATCCTTCGAGCTCGAGATTGTCGCGAAGGCCCAGCCGCATCTGCGGCTCGTCTTCGATCACCAGAATTCGTTTCATCGAATTGACTCTGCCAGCGTTCCCTGGAACGCATTTTCACTTGGAATGGGGAAGTGGAGCGAAAAGGTACTGCCATGGTCGGGCTCGCTCTGGACCCGGACGAAGCCGCCGTGGCCGCGCATCGTGTGGTCCACGATGGCGAGGCCCAGTCCGGTGCCTTGCGGCCCGCCGCCCAGCTCCTGCTGGACGCGGTAGAACTTGCGGAAGATGCGGCCCTGCTCGCGCCGCGAAATGCCGATGCCGTGATCGGTCACGCTGATGACGATGTAGCCGTTCTGGCGCCGGGCCTCGATTTCGATCTGCCTGGCCTCGCCGGAATACTTCATGGCGTTGGCCAGCAGGTTCTCGACCGCCTGCTCGGCGGCGCCTTCGTCGGCGAGGACGCGCGGCAGATCCGTGTCGACTTTCGCCGTCACGTTGAATTGGCCCTGCGAAAACTGCGTCTCCATCCTCGTCAGGACCTTGTTCACCGATTCGGACAGGTCGGCCGGTTCCATCCGGTAGGGACGCAGGCCGGCCTCCATTCTCGAGAAGTCGAGAATGTTCTCGATCAGGCGCGTCAGCTTCTTCGACTCTCCGTTGATCACCTGGTAGTAGTGCGCGGCGCGCTCCGGCGTGCGCACGCGCCCGAGCTCCAGCGTTTCGGCGAACAGTTGAATCAGCGCCAGCGGCGTTTTCAGGTCGTGCGACACCGAGGCGACGAAGTTCGATTTCAGCTCGGCGACGCGGACCTCGCGCGCGGCGGCGCCGGCCACGAGGAACACGCCGAGGCCCATCGCCAGTGCGAGCACGATCATCAAGGCGAGCTGCGGCCGCGTGCTCGCGCTGACGATTTCAGGAATCGGCTGCGGCCCGTAACTGGTGCGCAGGCCCCACATCTCGCGATGCTGTTCGTACGGCGCCGCGAATTCGAGCAGCTCCTTGTCGAAGAAGATGATCGCGAAGCTGCGCTCGTCGACCGGCTGGAAGTGCTTGTTCGGTTCCCGGTGCGAGGTGTAGATGTGGTTGCCGTCTTCGTCGAGGACCTCGGTTTCGAGTCTCGGGAAGCCGGACGGCTGCTGCACGCTGGCGAGCCAGTCGCCGAGCACCGCCGGGATGAACTTCGTGCGCAGCTGCTCGGCGTCCACGCTGAACGCCAGCACGCTGGTGATGCGCTCGCGCGCCGGTCCTTCGAAACGCAGCTGGGCCTGCACGTATTTCGGCCGGCCATTGATCGTCTCCGTGAATGCGAGGATCGCGCGGCGCGGCTTCGTCTTTGAAATCTCGTTGATCTTGCGCAGCAGCTTGTCGCCGGTGACCTTGTCTTCCTTGAACTGGTCCTTGAACTGTTCGCCCGTCGGCATGGCGTGGCTGGACTGGTCGAACACCAGCCACTTGTTGGCCAGCGGCGCGACCTCGCTCCAGACGTAGAACGATTCGACGAACGGGCTCTCCAGCATCGCGTCGTTGAAGATCGGTTCGATGTAGCTCAGGTCGATCGGCTCGGTGCGGGCGGCGGGAATGCGCAGCAGGACGCTGATGTGCGGCCGCTTGAGGTAATCCTCCATCGCGCGCTCCACCGAGTCCGCGGTTTCGCTGCTCAACTGCCGCAGCACCACCGTCGACGTTTTCTCGATGTCGTGCAGCGACTTGAACTGGAAATAGAACAGCACCGCCATCGGGATCGCGACGACGATAGCCAGGAGCGCGGCGAGGCGGACGCCGCGATCGTGGAAGAAATGGACGACTGTGTTCGGTTGTCTGCCGCTCATCGTCTTGTTCCTTCGATCATCAATCAGCCTTGAGTTCCGTCGCCAGCCACTCGTGAACCGGTTGCCAGCCCTGCAGCCCCGGCTGCTGCGTCACGAGCGCCCACAAGATGGCGCTGGTATCGCCGAGCAGCTGCCGGCGATAGTCTCGTGGCAGATTCGTTGTGGCGCGCTGCAATTCGCGCAACCCGCCCGGCGCATCACCCGTCGCAACTTTACACAACGCCAGCCGCGATGCCTGCACCGGATTCCGCTCTGCGTCGCGCGCTTGCCCCTCGGCATACGCCGAAAGGGCGGCTTGGAAACGTCCTTGTAAAAACAGTGTATGTCCCAAATTGTAATGGCCAAAGGCCATCCCCGGCATGAGTTGAATCACCTGCCGGAAAGCGGCTTCGGATTCGCCCAAACGGCCGAGCTCGCGGCGGACAACGCCGACATTATTGACGGCCTGCGGGCTGGATGGGTTGAGGGCCACGGCCCGCTCGAACGCCGCCAGCGCCTCCTGCGGACGATCCAGCTCGCCCAGCGTCGCGCCCAGGTTGGACCAGACCGGCTCGAAGTTGGGGAGCAGGTCGGCGGCGCGCTGGAACGACTCCGCGGCTTTGACCATGTCGTCGGTGCGCAGCCAGAGCTTGCCGCGTTCGTAATGAGCGGCCGCCCAGCCGGGCGCCTGCGCGATTGCATCGTCCAGATCGCGCGCGGCGGCCTCGTAGTCGTTGACCTCGATGCACGCGCTCGCGGTCGCCACAAGCGCCGCGGGTGTGCGGCCGGCGCCGAGTGCCGCCACGCACATCGCGAGACGCTCGGCTGAATCGGTCGATCGAAACGCGACCGCAAAGGCGTTGTCGATCGGGCCATTCGCGCCGCTTATCAGGCATAGGGTGGCGCGCCCGTGCGCGTCGAGTGCGCGCGTCCATTCGGCTTCGAGGTACACGCGCTGCGTTGTAACGAGATGTGTACCGCTCGACTGCGCATTTACGAAGGCCGTGTCGACATTCGCCGCCCGTAAGAGGACGGGCTGCTCGGGTAGCTCAGGGCAGAGTGGAAATCGAAACGGCCACTCGCTCGGAGCAGGCGAATCCATCACGATGCCTGCAGGATTCTCCCGCCGCCACTTCGCGATGAATTCCTCGCCGCCCTCGACGATCGTTGGCACGATTTATTCTACTGACAACGCGTGACGACCGTTGAGTTGTCTTGCGCTGTAATGAGCGTTCGCTTGCCCGCGCCAAGTGCGGCAGCGCTCCCGCAGGCGGAGCTCGTTACGTAATGACTACATCATCATCTGAATCTCCTGACGCCGCGGGCCGACGCGGATTTCTCGTTCGCATCATTCAAGGCACCTACGCGCTGATCGGCGCGACGCTGGCCTTCGTCGTCGGCGGAGCGGTCGTCGCGCCGAGCTTCGGCCGCCGCGAAACGATGTGGCTGCACGCCGGTGACGCATCGAAGCTCGAAGAAGGGACGCCGCTGCCGATCACCCTGCGCGTCGCGCGGCCGGATGGGCCGGCGGAGGTCGTCGACCGCAAGGTCGTCTATCTCGTGAAGAGCGGCAACGAAGTGCGCGCGCTCGACTCGACCTGCACGCACCTCGGCTGCCGCACCCGTTTCAATCCTGAATCAAAGCAGATCGAGTGCCCCTGCCACGGCGGCGTCTACGACGTGACGGGCAAGGTGATCTCAGGGCCGCCGCCCGAGCCGCTGCGCGCCATGACGACACGCATCGACAACGGCCAGGTGATGGTGCAGGTGTGAAGGCGCTGCTCGACTGGATCGATTCGCGCACCAGCTATCGCTGGATCCTGCACAAGCTTCTGTACGAGCAGCTGCCGAGCGGCACCGCGTGGTTGTTTACCACCGGCAGTATCGTCACGCTGTTGATCGGCTGCCAGTTCGCCACCGGCCTCGGCTTGACGATGTATTACGTTCCGTCGCCGAAGCTGGCCTTCGACAGCGTGCGCTTCATCATGGACGACCTGCCGCTTGGCTGGATGCTGCGCGGCCTCCATTACTGGGGCGCGAGCTTCCTCGTGGTCGCGACCGTCGTCCACATGCTGCGCGTGTTCTTCCTTGGATCCTTCAAGGCGCCGCGCGAGCTGACGTGGCTCAGCGGCCTGTCGATGCTGATGGTCATCCTGGGCTTCTCGCTGAGCGGCTACTTGCTCCCGTGGGATCAGAAGGCCTACTGGGCCACCACCGTCACGATCAACATCGCGCGCGGCACGCCGCTGATCGGCGACGCGGTCGCGAACGTGCTCAGAGGCGGTGCCGACCTGGGGGCGCTGACCCTGGGCCGCTGGTATTCCGCGCACGTCTTCCTGCTGCCGGCGACGCTGGTCCTGCTCGTCGTCACGCACATTGCGCTGATGCGCAAGCACGGCATCTCGGGGCCGATCGAGCCGCAGACGGGCCCGAGGATCCTGTTCTATCCGTGGCACGTGATGAAGGACACCGTGATGATGGCCGCGGTGTTCGCGTCGCTCATTACCGCCGCGGCGCTGTTCCCGGCGCATCTCGACGAGATCGCGAATCCGACCGACGCCAACTACATTCCGCGTCCCGAGTGGTACTTCCTCTCGCTCTTCCAGATGTTGAAGTACTTCCCCGGACCGCTCGAGCCCGTCGCCACGCAAATCATTCCGGGCCTCGTCGTCGGTTTCCTCGCGCTGCTGCCGTTTGTCGATCGTACCGACAGCCGCCATCCATTCCGCGGACCGCGGCGGATCTTCACGGCGGTGCTGGTGGTGATCGGCATTGGCGTCGTCGGCCTCACGGCGATCGGCATGGCGGACCGCCCGCCTCACAAGGATCGCAACGACTGGGGCCTGCTGCCCATTGCGGGCATGCAGATCGCCACCGGCGAGAACAACACATGCGTCCGATGTCACGAGAACGGCGGTCCGGCGGCACCGTTGTCGATTACGCGGCTGAGCAAGGACAACGAGTGGCTGCTCTCGCACATGGCCGATCCCGTCGCCATCGCGCCGGGCGTCCGCACCGCGCAGGAACCCGCGCCGAAGCCGGTGATGTCGCGCTTCAACGCCCAGGCGGCCGTTGCCTACTTGAAGCGCGTGCATGCCGGCGATCCAGTGCCGACGAACGTGGACGAGACGGTGAAGCTGGCGGCACTGACGTACGCCGAAACCTGCGTCGTCTGCCATCGCATTTCAGGTGAGGGCGGAACCGTCGGTCCCGATCTGACGTTCGTCGGACGTCGGCGGCCGGAAAAAGAGATTCACGACTTCATCGAAGATCCGGAAGCGATGATGGGAGAGCCGTCGGTGATGCCGGCGTTTGGCACCCGGCTGAAGCCCGAACAAATCGACGCGCTCGCGAAGTACCTCGCTGCGAGGAAATAGTTCGCGAGCGCGCCCCGCTAGGACTTACTTCGACACTCGGTGTGCATGCAATTGCAGTGCAGCTCTACTTCCGGCGCCTTCTTGCAGTAGTCGCTGCAGTATTTGGTGCCGGCTGGAACGACGCAGTGGCAGCTGGGATGAGCGCACTTGTGGTCTGCCTTCTGTTCAGCCATGAGCCCTCCTCGGGCGCATTATGCGCCTCGGGCTGGAGCGCCAGAAAGCTCAGCCGCTAGAAGGCGACGCGCACGCCGACCGACGCCGTGCGCGGCGCGCCGAAATGCGTGCCGCTGAACGGATTGCCGAAGTTATACGCGTAGTCCGCATCGAAGATGTTCTGCACGCCCGCGCGCAGGGCCGCCGAGAAGTCTCCGCGCTTGAACACCGGTACTTGCGCCTCGATCGACGCGATGGTCCGCGGCTTGACGCGGCCGCGATCGAAATCGACGAGTTCCGCTCCAGGCTGGTCGTCCCCCTCGTCGAGCTCGCCGATCGGCGTGCCGCTCTCGTAGCGAACCGCGAGCGAGACCGACGCAGCGCGGGAAGGATGCGTCCACGTCACGCCGCCGCTGGCGGTGACGGCCTGATCGTGGTCAGGCACGAACTCCTCGCCGCCGGCGACATCCGCAACCTCTTCTTCGAGAAACAGACCGCCGGTGATCGGACCGCGTTGCCTGACGCGGCCTGTGGAGACGCTGGCATAGCCAGACCAGGCGCGCTCTCGCGGGACTTCCACGCGAAGATCGAAACCGTAGGCGCGTCCGGTCGCGACGGCGTTCGGGAAAATGATCGTGGTGCCGGCGAACACGTTCGGATCGGCTGCGTTAGTGATCGCGCGATACCAGAGTGCGCCGTCGACGCGGACCCTTGGCGCGACGTAGTGATTCGCCCCGATCTCGTACGCCCATTGCTGTTCCGGCTCGATGTCGGCACCCCCGCCTGACTCGCCATCGGCAAACGGCGACAGCACGCGCGCTTCAGGCGACGAGGACAGCAATAGATATTCAGGCTGCGGCGGCTGGAAGAACCGGCTTACGGAGCCGCGTAGCACGGCGCCGTTGAGGAGGTGATAGACCACGCCGACGCGCGGGCTCAACTGGGTGCGCGGCAGCAACAGCGCGGAGTGGTCGATGCGAATGCCGCCGCCGATCGTCAGCCTGCCCGGGCCCTGCCAGTCGTCCTGCACATAGCCCGAGAAGAGCGTCGGGCTCGCGTCGCCATCGAACGAGAACGGATGGTCCTGGTCGAAGTCGAGCGCGGCATCACTGAAGCCCGCGTCCGCGGCGGCATCGCGATCGGTGACGGCAAAGCCGAAGGATTCGTGCATCGACAGACGCTGCGCTTCCGCGCCGGCTTTGATCGTGTGATTGCCGATGTGCCGCGTCATGCTGCCAATGGCGCCATAGCGCTGCAATGCGCGGCTGGCGTTGGCGAACAAAGGCGTGCCGCTCTCGCTCCCTGTGAGGTCCGCCGTTGATCGTCGTCCGTACGCTGACACCTGCATGTACGTCACCGACGACCAGGCGAACTGCCAGTTGGCGGTGCCGAACCACTGGTCAATTCGCTGACGCTGATCCTGTCCGGCGTCCTGTTGTGGCTCGGTGTTCGGCACGTCGTAATCACTCTGGCCGCCACCCGCGCTGATGCTGACGAGGCTCCGATTGGGAGACGTCCAGGTCAGCGACGCCGAGCCGGTGGCGACATCACCATGGTTGTGGAAGTTGTCCGGATGGATCGGATCGAGGAAGCGATCCGACCGCTGCAACGCTGTGCCGATGGTCGTCGTGAGCCGGCTCGATACGCGACCGCCAACCATCGCGTTCACCGAGTTGGTGGCTTCTGATCCCGAGTCAGCCGCGATCGCTCCGGTCCACGCGCCCTCAACCGCTTTCGACCGGACGTCGATCACGCCGCCCGCTTTGTAGCCGAACTCGGCCGGCAGGTAGCCGGTCATCACATTGATCGATTCGACCAGTGACGTATCCGGCGCGATACCTGACACCTGATCGAGACGCTCGTATACCGGAATGCCGTCGACGACGTAAAGGAAGCCATCGTCGGTGCCGCGAGAGTGGAGCAGGCCGTTGTCTTCCGTGGACCAGCCGGGCAGCGTGGCCACGACTTCCTGGAGGCCTTTGGCCGCGTTGCGAACTGGTACCTGGGAAATTGATTCTCCGGCAATCGACGCGCGCGTCGCCGGGGAATCGGCCGCTTCGGGCGTCACTTCATTGATCTCATATGCGACAACCAACCGGAACGGCACCTTGATCTCGAGATCGATCGGTATGGCACTGCTGACAGTGAGGGCGCGGCGGGTCGTTTCGAAGCCCGACACGCGGGCATTGACCATGTAGCGGCCCGGCGACACGTTTCGAATGACGAATCGGCCGTCGGGATCGGTCGCCTGGACCGAAAGGATGCCGCCAAGCGGATCTGTCAGTTGCACATTCGCGCCTGCGACCGCCAGGCCCGTGGTGTCGGTCACGACGCCGCGAATTTCCGCGAGCTGGAGTTGCAACAGGAGAGCGATGACGGCGATCACGAGTTACTTCACTTCGACGATTTCGATCGCTTCGTTGCTCGGTCCCGCGATCATGAAGGCGCGCGTGTCGCCGATCGTGTACGCCTGCTCGAGGATCGTCACGTTCTCGCCCTTCAGTTTCGCGAGCCACGCATCAAGGTTGGCCACTCCTACGGCGAAGTGATCCATCAAGTGGCCGCGCGTCTGGCCAAGCGGCGCGTTGCCCTGGTTCATATACATGTAGAGCGACACGTCGCCGAACTGGGTCGTCTGCACGGCGGGCGTGCGATACATGCCGTCCCAGTCGAGCGCCGGCAGCGTCTTGTCCTGTCCGCGCTCAACCTTGCAGTTCGCTTCGGTGCGGGGAGCGGCAGCACCCGGCCGTGGAGCGGGCGCCGCAACATTCAAGTGGGCCTGATACCAGAGTGCCGCGCAGAACGGCTGGTCCTGGTACATGTGTATGTGATTGAAGCGCTCGGCGGGCATATTGCCCTGATACTCGACGATCGCATCGTCAGGTCCGCGTAGATACGCGAAACCAGCGCCAAGCGCAGGCTTGACGCCTTTGGCCTTCGCGTCTTCGATCTGCGCGAGCGTGAGACCAAGCACACCGCCCGTTCCTGGATACGTGTCGCTGCTGATGTAGACCGTGCCCGTGCCAACACCCGTGTAGAGCGGCAACAGCGGAATGTTCTGCTTCAGATAGCGGTCGTTCGTCGCTCGCACGTCGGTCACGTGCCAGCCAAAGTGCCAGAACGCGGTGTTCGGTTGGGTGGCCGGCGGTGTCGCGACCTTGTTGAAAAGAACCAGCACGTTGTTCGGCGAACGCAACGCGGCTTGTCCCGCGAACGTCGTCTTCGAGGTCGTCGGGAACGCCTTGATGTAGAACTCAATCGCCGCTTCGGGATTCGTCGAGTTCAGATGCAAGTGATGGAACGACGGAGCTGCGAGAGCGTCCCGGAGGGCGACGGCTTTAGCCGTCGCCGGAATGACGGCAGCCGTCGCCGCCAGAGCAAGCGCGGCAAGAACTACTGTTCCAACCCTAATGCCCACCGAATGCCTCCATTGATATGCGCTCGGAACACAGGGTCGTTGCTCCAGATGTCGTCGCGATGGCCGAGCGACGTGTAGAAGGAGCGGCCCTTGCCGTATTCGCGCGTCCAGGCCTGCGGATAGTCTCCGCCCTTCACGACGTCGGGAAATCCCGCAATGTCGGTCTTCTCGGTGTCCAGGCTCAAGAGCACGTGCACGCGATTGCGTGAGAAGCCCATGAGGATCTTGTTCTTGAAGAGCACGTCGATGTTGTCGTCGGGTTTCGAGGCATCCCATGGCGCCGTGCCGAACAGGTAGAACTCGTCGACCAGCGGCCAGCTGCCGCCGAGCATCTTCGTCGCGGGATGTTTCGTGTCTTCGACCTTCAGCACGCCGATCGCGTTCTGCTTGATCGAGCGGCGATAGTAGCCGCCGAGCATCTCGCCGTACTCGGGATAGTTGTAGAAAGTCAGCGACGCGCAGTGCGCGCCGATGAAGCCTTTGCCGTTGCGCACGAAATCCAGCAGCATCGTCTTCTGCGCGTCGGTAAACGGCAGGTTGCCGTTGGTCATCAGCATCACGCCGTCGAATTGATTCAGGTACTGCGGCGTGAGGAACGAGAAATCCAGCTGCTTCGAGTCCTGCTTGTAGCCTTCGACCGTCGTGACGTCGAATCCGCCCGTCTTGCCAAGCTCGATCACCGCCTTCTCAGCGGGGCCAAGGCTCGTGTGCTTGTACAAACCGGCGTGCGTGAGAAACAACAGTTTTTTCGGGGCTTGCGCATTCGTCACCGTGAATGCGCCCGCCAGGGCGACGATGAGGACGAGCAGCAGCTTCTTCATCAGCTAGTTTTTCAACCGAGCAGCGACTTGATTTGTTTGACGGCGTAATCCACCTTCATGTCGAACAGCTTCTTGCCAAGCTCCGGCGTCGAACGCCGTCCGTCGCCGCTGATGCCGTTGTTGACGCGAGGCTTGCCCGGGTCCGGCTTCTGTCCCTGCGGCAGCACTGGATCGCCGAGTGCGTCCTTCACGAGCTCTTTGCGCACCCAGCCTTTGTCGGCGCCGAGATAGAGCATCTCGCTGGTGTCGGGAATGCCCGCGTGCGAGCTGGTTGGATAGCCCTGCGACTGCAGCCACTTGTCGAAGTCGTCATTCGCCGTCGAGTAGACGTCGTTGCAGAACACCACCTTGATGCCCTGCGCCGAGTACTTCGCGGTCAGCTTCTTCGCGACTTCACCCAGTTGCTGCTGGCCGCCGCCGTGATCGCCCATCAGGACGATGTTCTTGAAGCCGGTCTTGATCAACTGCTCAGCGACCTGTTCGTTGATGGCCGCAAAGAGATCCGGCGTGAGACCGATCGTGCCCGGCAGTTCCGCGCTGGCGTTGTTCGGCGAGAAGGGAAGCACCGGCGCGGCGATGGCGTTGCCCAGCTTGACGGCGATGGCGCGAACCGTTTCGCGCGCCATCAGTGTGTGGCCGCCGTTGACGTTCTGCGGGCCGCGCTGTTCAGTGCCGCCGTTGTAGACGAGTGCGGTGGTCTTGCCTTCGCCCATGGCCTTCTTCACCTCAGGCCACGTCATCATGTCGAACTCGACGTTCGGCGCGCGGCCACCGGCGACACCCGCACCCTGCGCGAAGACCGGGGCGGCGAGAGCGAGAGAGACGAGTAATAAAAGGGCTCGACGCATGACTTACTCCTGGTTATCTATTGGCCTATTGGCCTTTTGGCCTATCCGCCTATTGACCTATTGGCCTACCGTGGACTTCGGCGTGGTCTCGCCGCGGTGGCACGTGTAGCACGTCACCTTGCCGAGCAGCGATTCGCCATCCTTCGGCTTGTAGTCAGGGAATGTCGACTTGTTGATCGACTTGACCATCTCGAGCATCTTGCGGGCCGTTTGCTTCTGGGGCTTTTCTTCGCTGGCGAAGTTACCGCGCACGTGGCAGGTCCCGCACGTCACGCCAAGGCCCTGGACGATGAAGTTCATTTCTTCCTGGAATTGCTGAGCCGTCAGCCCGGTCAAGACCTTTACATTCGGCCCCTCAACGAGTTGCGGCTGGGGCGCCTGTGCTCGCGCGGGCACGGAAAACATCAAAATACTGAGTAGGACTGATAGTGAAAAAGTGAGAACGCCGACGGTTTTCATGGGCGAGAGCATAAGCGAGTCCGGCGAAGTTGCGTGAATTTTAGCGGTCGTGCTATATTTCCTAGGTTCTCGTGAGCCTAGGACACCCTATCTAGGTTCAATTGCTTCAAGACGCGTCTGAGTTGTCTTCCCGTCGAGGGAGGCTTCGAGCGTCCGCTGATGCCGAAAACACACATTCAGTAGGGTTTTTCCGTTTCAGACACCAAGCCGCAAGGCTTCCAGGTCTGGGACACCACAAGCCTCCTTGTGGAGAGGCGTGTGGGAGTTTTTGTTTGTTGCCGCGTCGCGGAGACGTCTGCGTCGCAATGGCGGCAAGCCGCAAGGTTTGCTCGCCCAGAAAAGGTAGCTCGTGCCGACAATCAGTCAGCTCGTCCGCAAAGGACGCGAGAAGGTTGAGTGGAAGACCAAGTCACCCGCCCTGCAGAACAGCCCGCAAAAGCGCGGCGTCTGCGTGCGCGTGTTCACGCAAACCCCGAAGAAGCCGAACTCGGCCCTTCGTAAGGTCGCGCGTGTCCGCCTGACCAACAAGATCGAAGTCACGACCTACATCCCCGGCGTCGGCCACAACCTGCAGGAGCACTCGCTGGTGCTCATCCGCGGCGGCCGCGTCAAGGATCTGCCGGGTGTGCGTTATCACGTCGTGCGCGGCACGCTCGACGCCGTTGGCGTCCAGGGCCGCAAGCAGGGTCGTTCGAAGTACGGCGCCAAGCGCCCGAAGGCTTAAGGAAAGTCACATGCCGCGTAGACGAGAAATTCCCAAGCGTGAGCAGGTGCCGGATGCGCTCTACCAGAGCCCGCTGGTCACCAAGTTCATCAACACGATCATGTCGCAGGGCAAGCGCTCGACTGCGGAGCGCATCCTGTATCAGAGCTTCGATCTGATCAAAGAGCGCTCGGGCGACGATCCCCTGAAGATCTTCAAGAAGGCGCTCGACAACGTCAAGCCGGCCCTTGAAGTGAAGTCGCGCCGCGTTGGCGGCTCGAACTACCAGGTGCCGATCGAAGTGAACCCGACCCGCCGCCTGTCGCTCAGCATCCGCTGGCTGGTGGGCTTCGCGCGCGCCCGGGGCGATGGCAAGACGATGCAGGAAAAGCTCGCCAATGAGCTGCTCGATGCGGCGAACCTGCGCGGCGGCGCCGTCAAGAAGCGTGAAGACGTGCACCGCATGGCGGAAGCCAACAAGGCCTTTGCTCACTATCGCTGGTAGTTACCAGTTGACGGTCGGCAGTAACCAGTTGAGTTAACGGTTTTCAGTTTCAGTAGCAGTTTCGAACAATGGCGAGACAGGCACCACTCGAGCGGACACGCAACATCGGCATCATGGCGCACATCGATGCCGGTAAGACCACGACGACCGAGCGCATCCTCTTCTACACCGGTATTACGTACAAGATCGGTGAAGTGCATGAGGGTACGGCCGTCATGGACTGGATGGAGCAGGAACAGGAGCGCGGCATCACCATCACGTCGGCCGCGACGACCTGCTTCTGGCGCGATCACCGCATCAACATCATCGACACGCCGGGCCACGTCGACTTCACCGTTGAAGTGGAGCGCTCGCTGCGCGTCCTCGACGGCGCCGTCGCCGTGTTCGACGCCGTGTCGGGCGTTGAGCCGCAGTCGGAAACGGTGTGGCGCCAGGCGGACAAGTACCGCGTGCCGCGCATCTGCTTCGTCAACAAGATGGACCGCATCGGCGCGGACTTCAAGGAGACGTTCTCGCAGTTCTCGAGCAAGCTGCAGGGCAACCCCGTTGCCATTCAGCTGCCGATCGGCGCCGAAGACAAGTTCAAGGGTGTCGTCGACCTGGTGCGCATGAAGGCGCTCGTCTACAAGGACGAGACCATGGGCGCCGACTACGAAGTGCAGGACATCCCGGCCGACATGGTCGCCGAAGCGCAGGAATACCGCGAGAAGCTGATCGAAAAGGTCAGCGAGGCCGACGACAAGCTGCTCGAGAAGTATCTCGGCGGCGAGGCGATCACCGAAGCCGAGATCAAGGCCGCGATTCGCAAGCGCTGCATCGAGTCGGTCCGCAAGGAAGAATCGCCGTTCGTGCCGGTCGTGTGCGGCACCGCGTTCAAGAACAAGGGCGTGCAGCCGATGCTCGACGCGGTTGTCGACTACCTGCCGTCGCCGCTGGATATTCCCGCGGTCGCCGGCGTCGACCCGAACAAGGCCGAAGACGCCGATCCGATCGAGCGCAAGGCCGACGACAAGGATCCGTTCTCGGCGCTCGCGTTCAAGATCATGACCGACCCGTTCGTCGGTCAGCTGACGTTCTTCCGCGTCTACTCGGGCACGCTGACCTCGGGCTCCTCGGTCATCAACTCGACCAAGGGCAAGACCGAGCGCATCGGCCGCCTGCTGAAGATGCACGCCAACAAGCGGGAAGAGATCAAGGAAGTCAACGCCGGTGATATCGCCGCGGCCGTCGGCCTGAAGTCGACGACGACGGGCGACACGCTGTGCGATGAGAAGCAGCCGATCATCCTGGAGCGGATGGTGTTCCCGGAGCCGGTCATCTCGCTCGCCATCGAGCCGAAGACCAAGGCCGACCAGGAAAAGCTCGGCCAGGGCATGGCCAAGCTGATGGCCGAAGACCCGACCTTCCGCGTCAACACCGACGAGCAGACCGGCCAGGTCGTGATTCGCGGCATGGGCGAGCTGCACCTCGAAATCATCGTCGACCGCCTCAAGCGCGAGTTCAACGTCGAAGCGAGCGTCGGCAAGCCGCAGGTGGCCTACAAGGAAACCCTGACGCGCGAAGCCGAAGGCCATGGCCTCTTCAAGCGCCAGACCGGTGGCCGCGGCCAGTACGGCAATTGCAAGATCCGCCTGTTCCCGCGCAATCCGGGTGAAGGTTACGAGTTCGTCAACGAGATCGTTGGCGGTTCGATTCCGAAGGAATTCATCAAGCCGATCGACCAGGGCATCCAGGAGGCGCTGACGCGCGGTGTGCTCGCCGGCTACCCGATCGACGACGTGCGCATCGAGCTCTACGACGGCGACTACCACGACGTCGACTCGTCGGAAATGGCGTTCAAGATCGCCGGCTCGCTGGCGTTCCAGGACGCGGCCAAGAAGGCGGCCGCGGTGCTGATGGAACCGGTGATGCGCGTCGAAGTCGTCGTGCCCAAGGACAACATGGGCGACGTCATCGGCGACCTGGCGTCGCGCCGCGGCAAGATCCAGTCGCAGGAAGATCGCGGCGGCACGCAGATCATCAACGCGCGCGTTCCGCTGAGCGACATGTTCGGCTACGCAACCGACCTTCGCTCGCGCACGCAGGGCCGCGCGACTTACTCAATGCACTTCGACCGTTACGAACAGGCACCGCGCAACGTCAGCGATGAAGTTGTGGCGCGCGTTCAAGGGACTAAATAGCGCCGCAAGGCGCGAGAGAAAAACAGATGCTTGGCGACAAGATTCGAATCCGACTGAAGGCCTACGACGCGCGCGTGCTCGACCAGAGCACTGGCGAGATCGTGGAAACGGCCAAGCGCACCGGCGCTCGCCTGGCGGGTCCCATTCCGCTGCCGACCGAAATCAACAAGTGGACGGTGCTCCGTTCGCCGCACGTCGACAAGAAGTCGCGCGAGCAGTTCGAAGTGCGCACGCACAAGCGCCTGATCGACATCTTCGAACCGACGCCGCAGACGGTTGATGCGCTCATGAAGCTGGATCTGCCGGCCGGTGTCGACGTCGAAATCAAGGCGTTCGGCAAGGAACACGGCAAGTAAACCGGGATAAAGAAAAATGGTCACCGGAATCATCGGAAAAAAAGTCGGCATGACCCAGCTGTTCCTGGAAGACGGAACGCTGGAGCCCGCCACCGTGCTGCAGGCCGGGCCCTGCATCGTCGTCCAGGCCAAGTCGGGTCAGACCGACGGCTATGACGCCGTTCAGCTCGGTCTCGTCGAGAAGAATCCGCCGCGCCGCGCCACCAAGGCGTCGACCGGCCATCACAAGAAGGCCAACGTGCCGCCGACGCGCGTCCAGCGCGAGGTCAAAGTGGCGAAGGGCGCGGAAGCGCCGAAGCCCGGCGACCAGGTGCTCGTGTCGATCTTCAGCCAGGGCGAGCGCGTCGACGTGGTCGGCACCAGCAAGGGCCACGGCTTCCAGGGCGTCGTCAAGCGCCACCATTTCGGCGGCGGTCACGACACGCACGGCTCGATGTTCCATCGCGCCCCCGGTTCGATCGGCGCCTCGTCGTTCCCGTCACGCGTCGTGCCGGGCATGCGCGCGCACGGCCACATGGGCGTGGATCGCGTCACGGTCCGCAACCTCAAGGTGCTGAAGATCGATGCCGAGAATCACCTGATTCTCGTCAAGGGCAGCGTTCCCGGAGCGCCGGGTGGTTACGTGGTGATCCGCAAGGCGGTCGCCGCCAAGCCCGAGCCGCAGCCGCAGCTGCAAGAGAAGCCCAAGAAGGGCAAGAAGTAAGCCGCGAGCGGATGCGAGCTTAGAGACACTGTCATGAAAATTGATGTCGTCAATTCGGAGAACAAGAAGGTCGGCGCCGTCGACCTGAGCGACGACGTGTTCGGCGGTCGAGTCAAGACCGACCTGATTCACGAATCCGTTGTTCGCGCCAACGCCGCCGAACGCCGCGGCACGCACGCGACCAAGAACCGCGCGCTGGTCAGCGGCTCGGGCAAGAAGCCGTGGCGCCAGAAGGGCACCGGCCGCGCCCGCGTCGGCGAGATCCGCAACCCGCTGTGGCGCAAGGGCGGCACCGTGTTCGGCCCGCAGCCGCGCAGCTACGAATACCAGCTGCCCAAGAAGGTTGAAAAGGGCGCCTTGCGCGCGGCCCTGATGGAGAAGATGCAGAACGGCGCGGTGATCATCATCGACGCGTTGACTGCCAACGAAGTGAAGACCAAGGCCGCCGCGGGCGTGCTCAAGACGATCGGCGTCACCGGCAAGGCGGTGCTGATCGACTCGCAGCTCGACGAGAAGTTCGCCCTGTCGGTTCGCAACCTCGCCGGCGTGTCGCTGGTGCAGAGCAACCGCGTGACCGCGCGCGATGTCGCGAACACGAAGCAGGTCGTGCTCACCAAGGCCGCGGTCGAGAAGCTGGAGGCGGCGCTCGGCGCGTAACCATGAAACTCACCGAAGTCATTCGCCGTCCGCTGGTCACTGAAAAGACCACGACCCTGCGCGACGATGGCAAGACCGTCGTCTTCGAAGTGTCGAAGGACGCCAACAAGATCGATATCAAGCGCGCAATCGAGAAGCTGCTCGGCGCCAAGGTCGCGGACGTTCGCACGTCGATCACCCGCGGCAAGTTGAAGCGCCAGGGCCGCTACGTCGGTCGCCGCTCGGACTGGAAGAAGGCCTACGTCACGCTGCGCGCGGGCGAGAAGCTGCCTGACTTCCTGGAGGGCGCATAACATGGGGATCCGCAAGTTCAACCCGATCACGCCGGGCCGCCGCCAGATGACGGTCCTGACGTTCGACGAGATCACCACCGACACGCCGCACGCGCCGCTGACGGAAAAGCTCCAGCCCTCGGGCGGACGCAGCTCCACGGGCGAGCAGACGATGTGGTGGCGGGGCGGCGGTCACAAGCGCCTCTATCGCGTCATCGACTTCAAGCGCGACAAGGCCGGCATCCCCGGCAAGGTCTCGACGATCGAGTACGACCCGAACCGCTCGGCGCGCATCGCGCTGGTGACCTACGCCGACGGCGAGAAGCGCTACATCCTCCAGCCGGCCGGCTTGAAGGTGGGCGACACGATCCTGTCGGGCGACAACGTCGACATCCTCACCGGCAACGCGCTGCCGCTGAAGAACATCCCGCTCGGCACGATGGTCCACAACGTGGAGCTGAAGCCGGGCAAGGGCGGCCAGATGGCGCGCAGCGCCGGATCGGCCGTGCAGGTCGTCGCCAAGGAAGGCGAATACGTCTCGGTGAAGCTGCCGTCGGGTGAAATCCGCAAGGTCTACCAGGACTGCCTCGCGACCATCGGCCAGGTTGGCAACCTCGATCACGAGAACGTGTCGATCGGCAAGGCCGGCCGCAGCCGCTGGATGGGCAAGCGTCCGCACGTTCGTGGCGTCGCCATGAACCCGGTCGATCACCCGCTCGGCGGTGGTGAAGGCAAGACCTCGGGCGGCCGTCACCCGGTGACGCCGTGGGGCGTGCCGACCAAGGGCTACAAGACGCGTCGCCCGCAACCGAGCGACAAGTTCATCGTGCAGCGGCGGAGCAAGTAAGTCATGAGCAGATCACTGAAGAAGGGCCCGTTCGTCGATACGCATCTCCTCGAGAAGGTCGAGGCGATGAACCGCGCCAACGAAAAGAAGGTCGTCAAGACCTGGTCGCGCCGCTCGACCGTGGTGCCGGAAATGGTCGGCCACACGCTGGCGGTGCACAACGGCAAGAAGTTCGTCCCGGTGTATCTCACCGAGAACATGGTGGGCCACAAGCTCGGCGAGTTCTCGCCGACCCGCCAGTTCAAGGGCCACTCAGCGCGCTCCGACAAGGCAGCGGCGGCGGCCCCGGGCGCTCCGGCGGCGCCGGCGGGAGGAAAGGGCTAAGCCATGGTTGTTGCAGAGGCTACGGCCAAGTACGTGCGCACCTCCTCGCAGAAGGCGGGACTGGTGCTCGACCTGATTCGCGGCAAGAACGTGAATCACGCGCTGTCGGCGCTGCAGTTCTCGCGCAAGGCCGTCGCGCGCGACGTGGCGAAGGTGCTCCGCTCGGCGGTCGCCAACGCGCAGCAGCAGGAAGCGTTCGGCGGCGACGTCGCGCGGCTCTTCGTGTCGAAGTGCCACGCCAACAACGGCCCGTCGCAGAAGCGCGTGCGTCCCGCACCGATGGGCCGCGCATTTCGCATCGTCAAGCGGACCACGCACCTCACGGTTGAAGTGACGGAGCGGGCCCAGGTGATCAAGGCCGTTGCTTCGCCGGAGGCGAAGCCAAAGAAGCAGGCGGCGAAGAAGACCGCCGCTGAGGCGAAGGAGTAACTGTGGGTCAGAAAGTTCACCCCTACGGGTTCCGCATCGGGTTCAACAAGACGTGGAAGTCGCGCTGGTTCGCGAACAAGGACTACGCGAACCTGCTCCACGAGGACCTGGCGCTGAAGAAGGATCTCAAGAAGCGCTTCCAGCACGCCGGCGTCTCGCAGATCGAGATCGAGCGCGCGGCGCGCAACCTGAAGATCAACATCCACACCTCGCGCCCGGGCATCATCATCGGCCGCAAGGGACAGGAAGTCGACAAGCTGAAGCAGGAGATCCAGAAGCGGACCAACCGCGAGGTCTTCATCAACATCCAGGAAATCCAGAAGCCGGAACTGGATGCGCAGCTGGTCGGCGAGTCGGTGGCGATGCAGCTCGAAAAGCGCGTCGCGTTCCGCCGCGCGATGCGCAAGGCCGTCGAATCCGCCCTGCGCTTCGGCGCGCGCGGCATCAAGGTGCGCGTCTCGGGGCGCCTGAACGGCGCTGAAATTGCGCGCTCAGAGTGGTACCTGCACGGCCAGCTGCCGCTGCAGACGCTGCGCGCCGACATCGATTACGGCTTCGCGGAAGCCAACACCACCTACGGCCAGATCGGCGTGAAGGTGTGGCTCTACAAGGGCGAGCGCCTGACGCCGCGCGTCGGACGTGAAGAGGAATTTGGCGGCAGCGGCGGCGGCCGCGATCATCGCGATCGCGATCGTGACCGTGGTCCGCGTCGACCGGGCGGCGGCGATCGCCGTCCTGAGGCCAGGTAAGCTGGCGATCTTGTGATTTGGTGACGTTATGTTGATGCCGAAGAAGGTTAAGTACCGCAAGCAGCAGCGCGGCCGCATGCGCGGCAAGGCGTGGCGCGGATCGGACGTGGCGTTCGGCGATTACGGGCTGAAGGCGCTCGAGCCGTGCTGGCTCACCGACCGCCAGATCGAGGCGGCGCGCGTCGCGATGACGCGCTTCGTCAAGCGCGGCGGCAAGGTGTGGGTGCGCGTGTTCCCGGACAAGCCGATCACCGCCAAGCCGCTCGAAACCCGAATGGGCAAGGGCAAGGGCGCGCCCTCGGCGTGGGTGTGCGTGATCAAGCCTGGCCGCATCCTGTTCGAGATGAACGGCGTGCCGGCCAGCGAGGCGCGGCGCGCGTTCCAGCTCGCCGGCGCGAAGCTGCCGATCCTGACCAAGTTCGCGACGCGGTTCGCTGAGGAGAAGGCGTCATGAAGGCGCATGAATTGAGAGACATGGACGTCGAGACGCTCCGCACCAGGACGCAGGAGATCGACGACGAGTTGTTCCGGATGCGGATCCAGAAGTCGATGGGCCAGCTCGAGGCGCCCGGCAAGATGCGCACCATCAAGCGCGACCGCGCGCGGATCCTGACGATCCTGAAAGAGAAGGCGAAGTAGTCATGGCGGGCAAAGCCGAAGTCCAGGGCACGGTCGTGAGCGACCGCATGCAGAAGAGCATCATCGTGGCCACCGAGCGCCGCGTGCAGCACGGCGTCTACGGCAAGATGCAGAAGCGCACGTCGACGTTCGTGGCGCACGACGAAAACAACGAGGCCAAGATGGGCGACACCGTGGTGATCGCCGAAGCGCGGCCGCTCAGCAAGCGCAAGCGATGGAGCCTCGTGCGCATCGTCGAGCGGGCGCGGGCATAAGGCGAACAGGGATAGGGGACTGCCATGATTCAGATGCGATCCATCCTCGACGTCGCCGACAACTCCGGCGCGCGCAAGATCTCGGTGATCAACCCGATCGGGGGATCCGCCGGACGCTACGCCTATCTCGGCGACATCATCACCGCCAACGTGAAAGAGGCGGCGCCGGAAGGGCAGATTAAGAAAGGCCAGGTCGTGAAGGCGGTCGTCGTGCGGGTGCGCAAGGAGCAGCGCCGCAAGGACGGCAGCTACATCCGCTTCGACCGCAACGCGGCGGTGCTGATCAACGACCAGGGCGAGCCGATCGGCACGCGCGTGTTCGGCCCCGTGGCCCGCGAGCTGCGCGAGCGCCGCTTCATGAAGATTATTTCGCTCGCTCCCGAGGTGCTGTAAGGCCATGGCGATGTCGATTCGGAAGAACGATCAGGTGGTGGTCCGCGCCGGCAAGGACCGCGGCAAGAAGGGCCGCGTGCTGTCGGTGATCCCGGGCCGCAACCGCGTGATCGTCGAAGGCGTGAATTTGATCAAGCGGCACACGCGCCCGAACCCGCAGAAGAACATCAAGGGCGGGATCGTCGAGCGCGAGGCCTCGATCCATGCGAGCAACGTGATGCTGCTCGACCCGGATAGCAACGAGCCGACGCGCATCGGCACGAAGAAGCTGCCGGACGGATCGCGCGTGCGTATCGGCCGCAAGAGCGGCGCAGTGGTGGACAAATGAGCAAGACGAAGCCGACCGACGAACAGATTGCCGAAGCCAAGGCCGCCAAGGCCAAGGCGAAGGAGAGTGCCGCGCCGAAGTCCGACGCCAAGCACCTCAAGGAAGAGAAGCCTTCGGTGGTGCGCCTGCGCGATCACTATCGCAACGACGTGATCCCGGCGCTCAAGAAGGAATTCGGCTACACGAACATCATGGCCGTGCCCAAGGTGACGAAGGTCGTCGTCAACATGGGTCTCGGCGAGGCGACCTCGAACGCCAAGGTGGTCGACACCGGCGCCGAGGAGCTCGGCAAGATCACCGGCCAGAAGGCCGCGGTGCGCAAGGCCAAGAAGTCGATCGCGCAGTTCAAGGTGCGCCAGGGCATGCCGATCGGCGCCATGGTGACGCTGCGCGGCGATCGCATGTATGAGTTCCTCGATCGCCTGATGAACATCGCGCTGCCGCGCGTGCGCGACTTCCGCGGCGTGTCGCCGAAGGGCTTCGACGGCCGCGGCAACTACACGCTCGGCTTGAAGGACCAGTTGATCTTCCTCGAGATCGACTACTTGAAGGTGGACAAGGGCCGCGGCATGAACGTCAGCGTGGTCACCACGGCGAGGACCGACGAAGAGGCGCGCAAGCTCCTCCAGTTCATGGGCATGCCGTTCAGGACGGGAAACTAATTCATGGCAACTACGGCGAAGAAGGCGCGTGAGCGCAAGACCCTGAAGTTCAAAGTGCGGCATCGCAACCGTTGCCGCCGGTGCGGACGTTCGCGCGCGTATATGCGCAAGTTCGCGCTGTGCCGTTTGTGTTTCCGCGAGCTGGCCCTGACGGGCGACGTCGCGGGCGTGACCAAGAGCAGCTGGTAGCACCGCAAGAAGCTAGGTAGGGAAGAAGAGAGATGACTGATCCTATTGCCGACATGCTGACCCGGATCCGCAACGCCGTCACGGCGCGCCACGCGCGCGTCGAGATGCCGGCGTCGAAGCTGAAGTCCGAGATTGCGCGGATTCTGCAGGACGAGGGTTATATCGCAGGTTTCAAGATGGTCGAGACGCCCGCTGAGCGTCCGGGGAAAGCGCCGCGCCAGGCGATGCGCATGTTCCTGAAGTACGGACCCGGTGGCGAGAAGGCGATCTCAGGGCTCGAGCGCGTCAGCCGTCCCGGCCGCCGCGTCTACGCGAACCGTGACGAAGTGCCGGCGGTCCTCGGCGGACTCGGCGTGGCGATTCTCACGACCTCGCGCGGTGTGATGACCGGCCAGGCGGCGAAGAAGGCCGGCGTCGGCGGCGAGATCCTCTGCAACGTTTGGTAACAAACCAGGAAGCTGGAACCAGGAACTGAGTCATGTCACGAATTGGTAAAAAGCCCATCGCGATTCCGAAGGGCGTGACCGTCAAGGCCGACGCCTCGGGCGTCGAGGTCAAGGGTCCCAAGGGATCGATGAAGCAGCCGCTGCCGCCGGGGATTTCCGCGGCGATCGAAGACGGCAACATCGTCACCAAGAAGGCGTCGGACGACCAGGAGCTCGCGAAGTTCCACGGCCTGGCCCGCAGCCTGGTGAACAACGCCGTGCTCGGCGTCACCGAGGGCTGGAAGAAGGAGCTTGACATCGTCGGCGTCGGTTATCGCGCCGAGATGAAGGGCCAGCAGATTCACCTCGCGCTGGGGTATTCGCACCCGGTCGTGTTCGACGTGCCCAAGGGCATCGACGTCGCGATCGACAAGCAGACGCACATCACCGTGACGGGCTGCGACCGGCAGCTGGTCGGCCAGGTGGCCGCCAACCTGCGCCGCCTCCGCAAGCCGGATCCCTATCAGCAGAAGGGTGTCCGCTACACGGGAGAAGTGTTGAAGAAGAAGGCCGGAAAGACCGGAGCCTAATCATGAGAATTCAGACGAAAGAAGATCGTCGCGATCGCATCAAGTTCCGCATCCGGAAGCGCATGGCCGGCACGGCGCAGAAGCCGCGCCTCAGCGTGTTCCGCAGCGTGACGCACATTTACGTGCAGGTCATCGACGACATGACCGGCCAGACGATCGCGTCGGCGTCGACGATCGATCCGAAGGTGAAGGGCAAGATGCCGAAGGGCGTCGCCGGCGGCAACATCAAGGGCGCCGAGCTGATCGGCCAGACCATCGCCGAGCGCCTCAAGGAAAAGGGCATCACCAAGGTGGTGTTCGATCGCAACGGGTTCCTGTATCACGGCCGCGTGCGCGCGGTGGCAGAAGCGGCTCGCACGGCGGGCCTGGAGTTTTAAATGCGTCAACGCGAAAAGATTGACCCGTCGCAGCTCGACATCAAGGACACGGTCGTTTCGATCAACCGCGTCACCAAGGTCGTCAAGGGCGGCAAGAACCTGAGCTTCAGCGCGCTGGTCGTCGTCGGCGACGGCCACGGCGTGGTCGGCTACGGCGTCGGCAAGGCGAAGGAAGTGCCGTCGGCGATCAAGAAGGGCATCGAAGCCGCGAAGAAGAACCTGATCCGCGTGCCGGTGCAGGGCACGACGGTGCCGCACCCGGTTGTCGGCCGCTACGGCGCCGGCCGCGTGCTGCTGAAGCCCGCTCCGGATGGCACCGGCATCATCGCCGGCGGCGCGGTCCGCGCGGTCGTGGAGTCGGCGGGCGTCACCAACGTGCTGACCAAGTCGCTCGGCTCGGCGAACCCGCACAACGTTGTTCGCGCGGCGTTCACCGCGCTGCAGGAACTCAAGGATCCGGCCCGCCTGCTCCGTCTGCGCGGCAAGGACCTCGAAGAAGCGAAGGCCTAACCATCATGGCGAAGAAGGCAACGAAAGCTGAAGGAAAGACCGTGACGGTGACGCTCGTGAAGAGCCCGATCGGTTTCCAGAAGGTCCAGGGCAAGGTCGTCCAGGGCATGGGTCTGCGCAAGATCAATCACTCGGTGACGTTGAAGGACACGGCCGAGACGCGCGGAATGATTTTCAAGGTCCGTCACCTTGTGACGGTGAGTGAATAAGTCATGGGTCTGAACAATCTCAAGCCCGCAGAGGGTTCAAAGTTCAACCGCAAGCGCGTCGGCCGCGGCCCCGGTTCGGGCAACGGCAAGACGGCCGGCCGCGGTTACAAGGGCGCGCAGTCGCGCTCGGGCTGGAAGTACAAGCGTGGTTTCGAAGGCGGCCAGATGCCCCTGCATCGGCGCGTGCCGAAGCGCGGCTTCACGAACATCTTCCGCACCGAGTACGACGTCGTGAACCTCGACCAGCTCGAGAAGCTGTTCGAGAAGGGCGCCACCGTGACGGTGGATTCGCTGCGCGATGCCGGCATCGTCAGCAGCCGCACGGCGCTCGTCAAGGTGCTCGGCCGCGGTGAAGTGACCAAGGCCCTCACCGTGCAGGCGCACAAGTTCAGTGGCAAGGCCGCCGAGAAGCTGGCCGCCGCTGGTGGTAAAGCAGAGTCAATCAGTAAGTAACGCTGGAAGTAGCGTCCGCCATGTGGGCGGACCTGTAACGAGGCTAACTTGCTCGAGACCTTAAAAAATCTGTTCGCCGTCGTCGATCTCCGCAACCGGGTGTTGTTCACGCTCGGCATGCTCGCGGTGTATCGCGTCGGCAATCACGTCACCATTCCGGGCGTCAACGCCGACGCGCTCCGCATTCTCGCGGAGCAGGCGCAGAACACGCTGTTCGGCATGTATGACATGTTCACCGGCGGCAACATGTCGCGCATCACGATCTTCGCGCTGGGCGTGATGCCGTACATCAGCTCGTCGATCATCCTGCAGCTGCTGACGGTGGTGTGGCCGTACCTCGAGCGCCTCTCGAAGGAAGGCGAGCTCGGCCGCCGCAAGATCACGCAGTACACCCGCTACCTGACGCTGATCCTCGCCGCGGTCCAGTCGCTCGGCATCGCGATCTATCTCGAGCGCCAGACGCAGATCGCCGGCGGCCTGCCGCTCGTCTACGAGCCGGGCTGGGCGTTCCGCCTCAGCGGCATGCTGACGATGACCACCGGCACGATGTTCATCATGTGGCTCGGCGAGCAGATCACCGAGCGCGGCATCGGCAACGGCATGTCGTTGATCATCTTCTCCGGCATCGTCGTCAATTTCCCGCGCGCGGTGATCGCGACGTTCGATCAGTTGCGCACCGGCCAGATCGGCCTGCTGACGATGGCGATCCTGGTCGTGATGATGGTGATCGTGATCGGCGCGATCATCTATGTGGAGCGCGGCCATCGCCGCATCACCGTGCAGTACGCGAAACGCGTCGTCGGCCGCCGCCAGTACGGCGGTTCGAGCACGCACATCCCGCTGAAGGTCAACACCGGCGGCGTGATCCCGGTGATCTTCGCGAGCTCGATCCTGACGTTCCCGCAGACCTTTGCCGGAGCGCTCGCGCAGGACAGCTGGCTGGCCGGCGCCATCAGGCAGATTGCCTACGGCATGCCGCTCTACAACCTGCTCTACGTGGTTGGCATTGTCTTCTTCGCGTATTTCTACACCGCGATCATCTTCAATCCGGATGACGTCTCGGAGAACATGCGCAAGTACGGCGGCTTCATCCCGGGTATCCGTCCGGGCAAGCGCACCGCCGAGTACATCGACACGATCCTGGCCCGCATCACGCTCGTTGGCGCAATCTACCTCGCCCTCGTCGCGATCCTGCCGGAGTTCCTGTTGACGGGTTTCAAGGTGGCGCCGATTCCGTTCATCGGCCCTGCGCTCGATGCCGCGCTGCCGCGCTTCATCACGCAGGGCTTGAACGTGCAGTTCTTCTTCGGCGGCACGTCGCTGCTGATCGTGGTCGGCGTGGCGATGGACACCGTGAACCAGGTCGAGTCGCAGCTGATCATGCGGCATTACGACGGGTTCATGAAGAAGACGCGGATCAGGGGACGGCGCGGGTAACGTGGCGCTCAACCTGGTGATGCTTGGCCCGCCGGGGGCGGGCAAGGGCACGCAGGCGGAACGGTTCGCACGCGAGCATGGGATTCCCAAGGTCTCGACCGGGGACATCCTGCGCGAAGCGGTGCACAGCGGTTCCGAGCTGGGTCAGGCCGTCAAGGAAGTGATGGCGCGCGGTGAGCTGGTCGGCGACGACCTGATCATCGGCATCGTCCGCGAGCGGCTGTCGCGCCCGGATGCGGTGGCGGGTTTCGTCCTCGACGGGTTTCCGCGGACGGCGAAGCAGGCCGACGCGCTCGACGAGATCACGGAAGAGCACGGTCCGGTGATTTGCGTCGAGATCCAGGTGCCGGACGAAGAGCTGGTGCGCCGCGTGCAGTCACGCCGCGTGTGCGAAGACTGCGGCGCGAACGCCGATGCGTTCGAGCACAAGGCAGACGAGCTGCCGAAGCTGTGCCAGAACACGGACCGGTGCAAGTCGGTCGGCCCGAAGTGGGTGGCGCGCTCGGACGACTCGGAAGCGGTGGTGCGCGAGCGGTTGAAGATTTACTGGCGGGACACGAAGCCGATGATCGACTACTACAAGTCGCGGCCGACGTTCCGCGTGATCGACGGCTTGCAGTCGCCGGAGCAGGTGCGTGAAGCGCTGGTCTCCGCGGTGGCATCCGCGCTGGGGACGCCGGCCTCGCAGCTGCGTTCGCTGGTGATGAAGAAGTTGAGCGGCGTGAAGCACGCATGAGCATCGTTCTTCGATCGGCCGCTGAGATCGAGAAGCTCGCGCGCGTGAACGCGCTGGTGGCGAAAGTCCTGAAGGAGCTCGCCGCCGCCGTGAAGCCCGGTGTGACGACGAAGCAGCTCGACGAGATCGCCGAGCAGCGGCTGAGCGAAGCAGGGGCCGAGCCGGCGTTCAAGGGGTATCACGGCTACCCGGCGACGATCTGCGCGTCGGTGAACGAGCAGGTGGTGCACGGAATTCCGTCGGAGCGCGCGCTGGTCGAGGGCGACATCATCTCGATCGATATGGGCGCCAAGCTCGACGGGTTTTACGGCGATTCGGCCGTGACGGTGCCGGTCGGCAAGGTGACGCCGGAGGCCGAGCGCTTGTTGCAGGTGACCAAGACCGCGCTCGATCGGGCGGTCGCGGCGGTGAAGGCGGGCGCGCGGGTGTCGGACATCGGCGCCGCGGTGCAGTCATACGTCGAGGCGAACGGGTTTTCAGTGGTCCGCGAGTTCGTGGGCCACGGCATCGGAACGTCGCTCCACGAGGAGCCGCAGATTCCGAACTACGGCACGGCGGGACGCGGCCCGCGGCTCCAGGAGGGCATGGCCCTGGCGATCGAGCCGATGGTCAACGCGGGTAAGCCGGCCGTGAAGGTGCTCGGCGACGGGTGGACGGCGGTGACGAAAGACAAGGCACTGTCGGCGCACTTCGAGCACACGGTGGTGGTGACCGAGGATGGTTGCCGCGTGCTGACGCTGCCGGATGCAGCGGTCGACGTTGATGGACAGTCCGTCAGCGCCGCAGGATAGGACGGCCGAAGGCGTCGTCCTCGAGTTGTTACCGAGCCAGCTGGTTCGGGTCGAGCTCGACGGCCGGCACATCGTGACCGCGCACTTGGCGAGTCCGGTGGGAAGAAATTACGTGCGGGTGATTGTCGGCGATCGAGTTCGAGTGCAGTTGATGGCCAACGATCCGGGCCGCGGACGGATAGTGGAGAAGCTATGAAAGTTCGAGCGTCGGTAAAAAGAATTTGCGACAAGTGCAAGGTTGTCCGCCGCCGTGGGGTGGTCCGGGTGATTTGCACGAACCAGAAGCACAAGCAGCGTCAGGGATAAAGACATATGGCTCGTATTTCAGGTGTCGATCTTCCGCGTACCAAGCGCGTCGAGATCGGGCTCACGTACATCTTCGGCATCGGCCGTCATCGATCGAACGTCATCCTCACCGCCGCGGGCGTCAGCCCCGACGTGCGGATCAAGGACCTGACGGAAGACGACGTCCGCAAGATCACGCGCGTGATCGAAGAGCAGGGCGGCGTGGAAGGCGACCTCCGCAAGGAGATCTCGCTGAACATCAAGCGGCTGATCGAAATCGGCAGCTATCGCGGCGGCCGTCATCGCCGCAACCTGCCGCTGCGCGGGCAGCGCACCAAGACCAACGCCCGCACGCGCAAGGGCCCGCGCAAGGGCGCGGTCGCCAAGAAGAAGACGGTGTAACGGATTATGGCCAAAGAACAGGCAGCTCAGGGCGCGGAAGCGCCTGCGAAAAAGAAAAAGGCGTTCAAGAAGCGCGGCGAGAAGCGCATCGTCCACCACGGCTTCGTGCACGTGCAGGCGTCGTTCAACAACACGCTGATCACGATCACCGACGCCGAGGGCGCGGTGGTGTCGTGGTCGAGCGCCGGCGCGATCGGCTTCAAGGGCTCGCGCAAGGGCACGCCGTTCGCGGCGACGCAGGCCGCGCTCAGCGCGACCAACGCCGCCAAGACGTTCGGCATGCGCTCGTGCGACGTGCTGGTCAAGGGCCCCGGATCCGGCCGCGAGTCGGCGATTCGCGCGCTGCAGACCGCGGGTCTGGAAGTGCGCTCGATTCGCGACGTCACTCCGATTCCGCATAACGGTTGCCGGCCGCCGAAGCGCCGCCGCGTGTAAGAGTAAGGACGAAGAGACAAAGATATGGCTCGATACAACGGACCCGTTTGCCGACTGTGCCGCCGCGAGGGCATGAAGCTGTTCCTCAAGGGCGAGCGCTGCTACACCGAGAAGTGCGCCATCGAAAAGCGCAACATGCCTCCCGGGCAGCACGGCCGCCTGCGCAAGGCCAAGATGGTCGGCTACGGCGTGCAGCTGCGTGAGAAGCAGAAGGTCAAGCGCATCTACGGCGTGCTCGAAGATCAGTTCCGCCGCTACTTCGAACAGGCGGAGCGCACGCGCGGCGGCATCACCGGCGAGACGCTGCTGCAGCTGCTCGAGCGCCGTCTCGACAACGCCGTCTACCGCATGGGCCTGGCCACGTCGCGGGCGCAGGCGCGCCAGCTCGTTCGCCACGGCCACTTCCTGGTCAACGGCAAGCGCGTCGACGTGCCGTCGTACTCGCTCAAGTCGGGCGACACGGTGATCGTGCGCGAAGGCAGCCGCGAGAACCCGACCATCCTGCACGCGCGGGAAGAGGTCAAGGGCCGCGGTATCCCGGAATGGATTTCGCCCGAAGGCGATCACGGCGCGAAGGTCGTGTCGATGCCGACGCGCGAGCAGATCAACCTGCCCGTTCAGGAACAGCTCATCGTCGAGTTGTATTCGAAGTAATTGTCGGCGGCATTCGGAGGGCGACGGCTTCAGCCGTCGCCGACACCGGGATGCCGCTTCGCAAGCCGCGCTCCAGCAGCTTTTCAGGCCTGCAGCGAGCGAGCGCGGTTGTAACCCGCAGGTCTGGAGGCCGCAACTGGCGGCCCGTTCGCGAAAGGAACGTGACAGATGTGGAAAGGTTTTCAACGTCCCAAGCGCCTCGAATTCGAGCGCGAAACTCTCACCGACCGGTTCGGCCGTTTCTACGCGCAGCCGTTTGAGCGCGGCTTCGGCACGACCATCGGCAACGCCCTGCGCCGCGTGCTGCTGTCGTCCATCGAGGGCGCGGCGATCACCGCCGTGCAGATCGACGGCGTGCTGCACGAGTTCTCGCCGATCAAGGGCGTGGTCGAGGACGCGACCGACATCATTCTCAACCTCAAGCAGCTGCCGCTGACCTGCCACGTCGACTACACGAAGACGCTGACGCTGCGGAAGGACAAGCCGGGCCCGGTGCGCGCCTCGGACATCGAAGCGGATGCCGACGTCGAAATCCTGGAACCGGATGCCCACATCGCGACGATCGCCGAAGGCGGCAAGCTGCACATGCAGCTGCGCGTCAAGCGCGGCCGCGGCTATGTCGCTGCCGACCGCAACTTCGACGAGGATCTCGGCATCGGCTGGATCCCGATCGACTCGACGCACTCGCCGGTCAAGAAGGTCAACTACCTGGTCGAGGGCGCGCGTATCGGACAGACCACCGACTACGACAAGCTGACGATCGAAGTGTGGACCAACGGCTCGGTCACGCCGCGCGACGCGGTGTCGCTGTCCGCCAAGCTGGTGCGCGACCACCTGAACATCTTCGTCAACCTCGAGGACGCCGATGACGAGGCGATCGAGTCGGGCAGCGAGCCGGCGCGCGCCGGCGTCGCCAACGAGCATCTCGACAAGAGCGTCGAGGAGCTGGAGCTCTCGGTGCGTTCGTACAACTGCCTGAAGAATGCGAACATCCGCACCATCCGCGAGCTGGTCGGCAAGACCGAGACCGAAATGCTCAAGACCAAGAACTTTGGTCGCAAGTCGCTCAACGAGATCAAGGAAATCCTGACCTCGATGGGACTGAGCCTGGGCATGAAGCTCGATCAGCCCGCCGCGGCGGAATAAAAGGTCAGGAACAGAGAAGGTTAGGAACCAGTCATGCGTCATCGCAATGCCCATCGCAAGCTCGGCCGAGTGTCCGAGCACCGCACCGCGCTGCTGCGCAACCAGGCCGAAGCCCTGCTGGCGCACGAGCGGATCGAAACCACCGTGCCCAAGGCGAAGGAACTCCGCCCGTTCGTCGAGCGGCTGATCACCATCGCCAAGCGCGGCGTGAAGGCTGCCGATCCGAAGGGCGCGTCCCTGTCGGCGCGCCGCCTGGTGATGCGCGACGTCCTCAACGAGTCGGTCGTCACCAAGCTGTTCGACGACCTGGCGCCGCGCTTCATGGATCGTCCGGGCGGCTACACCCGCATCCTCAAGCTCGGACACCGCCGTGGTGATGCGGCCGAAGTCGCGCAGATCGAGCTGATCGGCAGCGAGTTCGATCCGAAGAAGGCGGAAGAAGAGAAGAAGGCGGCGGAAGCCGCGGCTGAAGCGGGCAACGCGCCCAAGCAGACGAAGAGCCTTGGCGAGCGCCTGCGCGGCGCGGCCAAGAGCATCCGCGGCGGCGCCAAGGCCGGTCAGGAAAGCGGTGGCGGCGCGAAGAGCAAGGCGAGCAAGCCGGCTCGCGGCGCCGCGAAGAAGTCCACGACTCCACGCAAGGCCGGCGGCTCCTAAACCGCGGTATCGACGTGACTCCAGATCTGGCCTCGGCAGTGCATGCTGTCGAGGCCAATCTTTTTTCCTTCTTTCAGCACCTCCGGACCTGGCCGCGCGTCGAAGTCCATGACGCCGGCGACTGCATTTACACGACGTCGGACCTGCCGTATCCGCTGTTCAACAGCGTGCTGCGGGCGTGCGTGGACGATGGCGGCGCCGATCGATTGATCGAGTCCCGCATGCAGTCGTGCCGCGACCGGCAGGTCCCGATGCTGTGGTGGACCGGCCCGTCGACGACACCCGCGGATCTCGGCGCGCGTCTCGATGGCTGCGGTTTCATGATCGAGCCCGCCTTCGGCATGATTGCCAGCCTGGATGATCGCGGGTCGAATGAGGGATCCGGCTTCAGCCGGATTGTTGAGGGTCATGACCTGGCGATCGAACGCGTGCGCGATCGCGCGACGCTCGCGACGTGGAGCCGCGTGCTCTGCGACGGCTTCGGCGCGCCGGCGGCGTTCGGCGATGCATTCGCGGAGATGGCGGAGGCGATCGGCCTGGACGGCGATGCGCCGTTCCGCCACTATCTCGCGCGCGTTGACGGCGGTCCGGTCGCGACCTGCTCGCTGTTTCTTGGCGCCGGCGTCGCCGGCATCTACGACGTCTCGACGATCCCCGGTCGCCGCCGCGCCGGAATTGGCGCCGCGATTACGCGCCGCGCCATGGCCGATGCGTGCGCCGAAGGTTATTCGACGGCGATCCTCCATGCATCGCATCTCGGAGTGGGGATGTATCGCTCGCTCGGCTTCGAGACGGTCTGCGACATCGGGCAGCACGTCTGGGCGCCGGAACATTTCTCGAGGGCGTGACATGAATCTTTCCGAACAGTTCGGCAGCCTCGATATCTATATCTTCGATCAGCTCCTGCGCGGCCGGATCGCGCCCGGCATGCGCGTGTTCGATGCGGGCTGCGGCGGCGGACGCAACAGCGCCTACCTGCTGCGCGAGGGCTACGACGTGTCGGGCAACGACATGTCCGCGGACGCGATTGCGCAGGTGCGGGCGCTGGCCGCGTCGCTGGCGCCGGGCCGCGCCCACGACTATCGCGTCGAACCGATCGAGTCCACGTCGTTTCCGGATGCGCACTTCGACGTGGTGATCGCCAGCGCGGTGCTGCACTTCGCCCGCGACACGGCGCACTTCGACGCGATGCTCGACCAGTTGTGGCGCGTGCTCAAGCCGAAAGGCACCTTCTTCGCGCGCCTGGCGAGCACCATCGGATTGGCCAGCGCGCAACCGATCGGCAAGAACTGGTATCGCCTTCCCGATGGCACGGATCGCTTTCTGGTCGACGCCGGCACGATCGAATCGTCGACGCGGCGGCTAGGCGGCACGCTGATCGATCCGATCAAGACCACGGTCGTGCACGGCCAGCGGTCGATGACCACCTGGGTGGCCGTTCGTGACTGAGACTGAGCGCGTCGCGCGCGGTCTCATCGATCGCACGCTGCCGAAAGCCGAATGGACGCATCACGCGCACCTGCGCGCGGGCCTGTGGCACGTGATGGCACATGGGCCGGTCGTGGCGCTCGAACTGCTGCGGGCGCGGATCTCTTCCTACAACGAGAGCGTCGGCACGGCGAACACCGATACCTCCGGGTATCACGAGACGATCACGCGCTTCTACGTGATCGTCATCGACCGGTACCTCTCGACCGCCGATCGCTCGCTCGATGCGGACGTGCTGGCCCAGCAGTTGATCGACGCGCATGGCGATCGCCGCCTGCCGCTGCATCACTATTCGGAGTCGCGGCTGTTTTCACCGGTGGCGCGCCGATCGTGGGTTGAGCCCGACTTGCGGCGCATCTCCAAGTAGAATCGTAATCGGATGGGCGCGCTCGACAAGCTGCTGGACAACAATCGCTCCTGGGCCGCGGATCGCGTCAATCGCGACCCTGGCTTTTTCACGCGCCTGGCAAAACAGCAGGCGCCCGAGTTCCTGTGGATCGGCTGCGCCGACAGCCGGGTGCCCGCCAACGAGATCGTCGGCCTCGACCCGGGCGAGCTCTTCGTCCACCGCAACGTCGCCAACGTCGTCGTGCACACCGACCTGAACTGCCTGTCGGTGCTGCAGTTCGCCGTCGACGTGTTGAAAGTGAAGCACGTCATCGTGTGCGGACACTACGGCTGCGGCGGCATCCGCGCCGCCCTCGAGAACGACTCACACGGACTGATCGACAACTGGCTGCGCCATGTCCAGGACGTGGCCCGCGCGCACGAGGTCAAGCTCAACAACATCCCGACGCTGGATGCGCGGGTCGACAAGCTGTGCGAGCTGAACGTGATCGACCAGGTGCAGAACGTGGCGAGGACCACCGTCGTGCAGGACGCGTGGCGGCGAGGCCACGGCGTCCAGCTGCACGGGTGGATTTACGGTCTCAAGGACGGCTTGATCACCGACCTTGGCATTACGCTCGATCGCTAGATCACAAGGTCAGCGCATCTCACGCGGGTTCTTCCGCCATCTGGCCGCGCTCGGCCTTCGAGGTGGCGATGATCTTCGTCTGCAGGTGATTCGGCACTTCGTCGTAGTGCGAATACTCCATGTGATACGAGCCGCGGCCGCCGGTCACTGACGTCAGGTGCTGCTCGTAGGTCAGCATCTCCGACATCGGCACCTGCGCCTTGATCACGGTCGTTGCGCCACGCGCTTCCATGCCCGAAATGCGGCCGCGGCGTCCGTTGAGATCGCCCATCAGGTCGCCGGCGTTGTCGCCCGGCGCGTAGATCTCGACGTTCATGATCGGCTCGAGCAGCGTCGGCTTGGCGCGGCTCATGCCGTCCTTGAACGCCAGCCAGCCGGCGGTCTTGAACGACAGTTCGTTCGAATCGACGTCGTGATACGAGCCGTCGAAGAGCACCACGCGGAAATCGACAACGGGGTAGCCGGCGAGATAGCCGCGCAGCCGTGATTCCTGGATGCCCTTTTCAACCGCGGGAATGAACTGCCGCGGGATCGATCCGCCGAAGATCTCGTCGACGAATTCGAACTCGCTGCCGCGCGGCAGCGGCTCCAGCTTGATCTTGCAGTCGCCGAACTGGCCGTGGCCGCCGGTCTGTTTCTTGTGCCGGCCGTGCGCCTCGGTCCGCGCGGTGATCGTCTCGCGATACGGGATGCGTGGCGGCTTGAGGTTCACCTCGACGCCGAAGCGGCGCTTGAGTTTCGCGACCGTGACCTCGATGTGCATCTGGCCCTGGCCGGCGAGCAGCAGCTCGTGCGTCTGCGGATCGCGATGGTACTTGATCGTCGAATCCTCTTCCTCGAGGCGATGCATCGCGCTGCTGATCTTGTCTTCGTCGCCGCGGCTCTTGGGCTCGATCGCGTACGAGAGGACCGGCTCGGGGAAGCTGATCTTCGCGAACGTGACGCCGGCCGCTTTCTCCGCGATCGTGTCGTTGGTCTTGGTGTCCTTCAGCTTCGCGACCGCGCCGATGTCGCCGGCCTTCAACTCCGGCACGTTGGTCGGCGTCTTGCCCTGCATGGCGATCAGGTGTCCGAAACGTTCCTGCGTGCCCTGCGTGGCGTTGGCGAGCGTTGAGTCTGCCTTCACCACGCCCTGGTAGACGCGGAACATGGTGATGCGGCCCGCGAACTGATCGGCGACCGTCTTGAAGACGAACGCCGCATAAGGCGCCTTGTCGTCCGCGGTCTTCTGGGTTTCCGCCCCGTTGGCGATGGCCGTGAACGGCCGCTCCGCCGGTGAGGGCAGGTATTGCAGGATGGCGTCGAGCAGCGGGTTGGCGCCGATGTTCGCCAGGCCCGAGGTGCAGACGAGCGGGAAGATCTTGGCATCGCGTGTCGCCGCGGCCAGTCCAAGGACCAGCTCTTCGTGCGCGAGCGTGCCCGCTTCGAAGAAATGTTCCATCAGCGTTTCGTCGGCTTCGGCGACCATCTCGATCAGCGAGTCGCGCGCCGACTTGGCCGCCTCTTCAAGGTTCGCGGGAATCGGGCCCGGCGTCATCTTGCCGGAGCCATCCGTCGCAAACATGTAGGCCTGCATCTCGATCAGGTCGACGACGCCGCTGAAGTTGCGTTCTTCGCCGATGGGCAGCTGCACCGGGATGATCGTGCGGTGCAGCGTCTGCCGCATGGAGTCGAGCGTGCGCTCGAGCGAGGCGCGCTCGCGATCCAGGCGATTCACCACGACAATGCGCGGCAGCTTCATCTCGTCGGCCGCGGCCCAGGCCTTCTCGGTCTGGACTTCGACGCCGGCGACCGCGTCAACGACGATCAGGGCGCCGTCGGCCACCTGCAAGGCGGCGCGCGCGTCGGCAAAGAAGTTGCCGAAGCCCGGCGTGTCGATCAGATTGATTTTGGTCTTGTTCCATTCCGCGTAGGCGAGGCTCGCGGACAACGTGTGCTTGCGGGATATTTCTTCTTCGTCGTAATCGGTGACGGTGTTGCCTTCGTCGACCTTGCCGAGCCGGTTCACCATTCCGGCGTCAAAAAGCAAGGCCGACACCAGTTGTGTCTTGCCAGATCCGCCGTGACCAACAACGGCCACGTTACGGATGCTGGCAGCGTCATAGACCTTCATAGGCGGGACCCTCCCGGGGGCGTCTCACATCGCCCCATACGGCGGAGCATACTCCTCCGGCGCTCAGAGGGATCCCGGAAAATGCGTTGTCCGTAACGGAAAGCGCTATTCGTAGCGCAGAGCTTCGATGGGATCGAGGCGCGATGCGCGCCAGGCGGGAAGCATCCCGAAAAAGATGCCGATTGTGGCGGAAAAGCCCAGGCCCAGCGCGAACGACCACCACGGCAGCGACACAGGGAAGCCCGAGACCACGTTGACCAGCAGCCCGATCGCGCTGCCCATCAACACGCCGAGGATGCCGCCGACGCTGGTCAGCACCGCGGCTTCGATCAGGAACTGCACGAGGATCTCGCGGCGGCGCGCGCCGATCGCCTTGCGCACGCCAATCTCGCGGGTGCGCTCGGTGACGGAGATCGTCATGATCGCCATCACGCCAATGCCGCCGACCATCAGCGCGATCGACGAAATGACGACGAGCGACAACAGGATCGCCGCCGAGATCTGATCCCACACCGCGAGGATCGCGTCCGAGGTCACGAGATCGAAGTCATTCGCCTTGTCGGCGGTCAGGCCGTGGCGGATGCGCATGATCGTCTCGACCTCCTGCATCGCCTCTTCGCGCGTCGCGCCCTCTTTCGGCAGCACGGCGATCATCACCGGTGTCGCGAACACGCCGGACACGCGGCCTTCATTGCCGAACTGCTTTCGAAACGCGGTGTACGGAACGATGATGAAATCGTCGACGCCGGCAAATCCGCCCGGCGATGGACGCTTGCCGACGACGCCAATGACCGTGTATTCCTGGCTGCCGGCGCGCACCGGCTTGCCGATCGGATCGATGCCCTGCCTCTCGAACAACGCCTCGAAGACGCCGTAGCCGATGACGGCGACCTGGCGCGTGCGCTGCACTTCCTGCTGGGTGAACGACCGTCCGGCGAACATCGTCGCGAAATTGATCTCGGTGTAGCGCTCGGTCGTGCCCATGATCGGCAGCGGCCGCGTTCGCTGCGAGCGGTAGAACACGCGCTGGATCGATTCCTGGTTGCCGGGGCCGCCGCCGCCGAGCCAGATGTCGACCATGCCGACGGTGGTGCTCAGCCGGCCGATCGCGCGCATGTCGTCGACGGTGAGATTCGGCCGGCGCATCAGGGTCATGAACGACGCGCCGGACGAGAAGCTGGTCGCGCCGAACTTCTGCACGAAGATCGTGTTCGGCCCGAGCGAGTTGATCGACGCGCGCAGCGACGAATCGAAGCCGCGGATCAGCGACGTCATGCCGACGATCGACGTCACGCCGATGACCACGCCCAGCACGGTCAGCGCCGAGCGCATCTTGTTGCTGCGCAGCGTGTCGAACGCCATCGCCGCCGTCTCGCCGAGCAGCGCGAACTGTTTGATGAAGGTCGACACGTTACTCGCGCCTCAACGCTTCGATCGGGTCGAGCCTCGCCGCGCGGCGCGCCGGGAACCACCCGAAGAACAGGCCAACGGCGGCCGTGATGAACACGCCGAGGGCGACCGACCACACCTCGACCGCCGAGGGCACGGGCGTCAGCATCGAGATGATGGTGGAGAAGAGCGCGCCGAGACCGATGCCGATGATGCCGCCGACGACCGACAGCGTGATCGACTCGGTCAGCACCTGCGACATGATGTCGCGCCGCTTGGCGCCGAGCGCCTTGCGCAGGCCGATCTCTCGCGTGCGCTCGCTGACCACCATCAGCATGATGTTCATGATCACGATGCCGCCGACGAGCAGCGACAGCCCCACGATGCCCACGAGCACGACGGCGATGCCCGCCGTGGCTTGCTGGAAGATGCCGAGCACCGAGTCGGACGCGACAATGCCGAAGTTGTCCGGCGCGCCGGGCTTCAGCCCGCGATCGACGCGCAAGGCGACGCGGGTTTCATCCTTGGCGTAGTTGGCGAGCTCGGGCGTGCGCGGCTTGACCATCAGCGCCAGCGACTGCCGCGCGCCGAACAGTTTCTGGTACTGGCCCAGCGGAATGACCGCAAACTCGTCGAGGGAGCGGCCGAACGCGGCGCCCTTCTTCTTGCTGACGCCGACGATCGTGAACGGCACGCCGGCGATCTTGATCTGCTTGTCGAGCGGATCGGCGCCCTTGAACAGGCGATCGGCCGTGCCCCAGCCGATCAACGTGACCGGCCGCTTGCGCGAGATCTCGGTTGGCGTGATCATGCGCCCGACTTCGGCGTCGAAGGTGGCGAAGTCGATGTAGTCCTCGCTGACACCCTGGACCTGCAGCGTCTCGAGCTCCTCGTCGCGGAACGCGACGCGCGTTTGCGTCTGCGCCTGCGCCATCACCGACGAGACCGACGTGGCGAACCGCTTGATCGCCGTCGCATCCTGCATCGTCACCAGCGGGTTGTTGCGCATCCGGTCGAAGTCGTCTTCGTTCTGCGTGATGCCCATCCGCTGGATGGTGAACGAGTCGGCGCCGAGGTTGCCGACGATCGCATCCGACACCGCTTCGTTCACACCGGTGATCAGCGCGACCACGGTGATGATCGACGACACCGCCACGATGTTGCCGAGCAGCGTCAGCATCGACCTGAGCTTGTTGGCCCAGATCGACTGCAGCGCGAGCACGACGGATTCGAAGAGTTGGGACATCAGGAAAAGAAAGAATTCAAAATAAAGAATTCAAAAAAAGGTCTTCATTCCTTTTTCTCTATTTTGAATTCTTCATTCTTCATTTGTTATTCGTCGTCCCCGGCTTCGGCGCCGTCTTCACGACGTCGCCTTCATACATCGTGCGGATCGAGTCGAACGGCCCGGTGATCACCTGGTCGCCTTCCTTCAGACCGGTGGCCACTTCGAGATAGCGCTCGCCGGCGATGCCGGTCTTCACGATCATGAAGGCCGCCTTGCCGTCCTTCATCAGGAAGACGCCTTCCTTCTCTTCGCGCTTCTGGCCCGGTTGCAACTCCGCGGGCGCCGGCGCCTGTGCGGCCTGCGGCGGACCGAAACGGAAGCCTTTCTTCGGCGGGCGCGGCTCATGGATGACGTTGCCTTGGGCGTCGTAGAGCAGCTCGCGCACGGTCATCGCCTGGATCGGCACCGAGACCGCGGCAGCCTTGGTGGCCGTCGTAATCTCCGCCGTGCACGTGAAGCCAGGGCGCACGTCGGGAATCGTGCCGTCAACCTGCACGGTCACCTTGAAGTTCGTGGCGGTGCGCGTCGTGCCGGTGCCCGCCGTCTGGATCGGGCTGTTGCCGATCTCGGTCACCTTGCCGCTGAATTCACGATCCGGGATCGCGTCGATCTTGATGACGGCCTTCTGGCCCATCTGCACGAACGGAATGTCCGTCTCGTCGACTTCAACCTCGGCTTCGATGACCGACATGTCAGCCACCGTGAGCAGCACGGTGCCGGCGTTGTTCATCGTGCCGGTGACCACGTTCTCGCCCTCTTCGATGTTGCGGCGCGTGACGATGCCGTCGAAAGGCGCGTCGAAGCGCACTTGCGACAGCGTGTGCTCGCTGCTCGCCAGCCCGGCTTGCTGCTGATTGAGCTGCGTTTCGCGGTTCTTGATTTCCTGCTCGCGCGCGTGCAGGTCGCTCTCGCGCATTTCGAGCTCGGACTGCGCCCGCTCCAGTGTCTCGCGCGTCGTCAGTCCGGTGCTCCACAGCTCCTGCTGGCGCTTGAGGTTCTTCTGCGCCAGGTCGAGATTGGCGCGCGCGCTCTGCAGCGACACCTTCGATTGCTCGAGCGCGGTCTGCGCGCCGGCCACCGCGGCGACGTCGCGGCGCACCTGCGCCTCGAAGTTGACCGGATCGAGCTGCAGCAGGAACTGGCCGGCCTTGACACGGTCGCCTTCCTCGACGCCGAGCCGCGTCACGCGTCCCATCGTCTGCGCGCTGATGTTGACCGTCTTCTTCGGCTGGATCTTGCCCGAGGCGGTCACGATCGCTTCGAGATCGCGCTTCTGGATCGTTTCAGTGGTGACCGTCGTGCCCTGGTCGCCGCGCCGCGCGAATGATGCGGCGACGCCGCCGCCGGCGAGGAGCAGGACGAGCACAATCCAGAACCATTTCTTGCGGAACACTGAAGCCTCCTAAACAGAACCCTTACCGAGCACCGCGAACACCGCCGCGACGATCGCGGCCACGCCCACATAGACGGCCAGCAGCCGCCACAAATAACGCCGCGCCGGTTTTCCAGCGGCGGCCGCGAGCCCCACGCTCAGCAGCCACATCCACCACAGCCCGAACACGTCGATCGAGCCAAACAGCCGCGCCGGCAGCGTGCCTTCATCGAACACCCGCAACAGGCCGGCGACGTTCGTCGGGCTGGCCAGCGACTCCGCGACGTAATGCAGCGGTGTCGCCACGATCTGCTGCAGCGCCAGTACTACGGTCGCATGAACCACGATCGCGAGTGCCGTGACATATGTCAGGCCCACTCCGTCCAACCGCGCCAGCGCGATCAGGCCCGCCGCCACCAGCAGCGTCACCAGCGGCGTCAGCAGCAGCCGGCCGCCGCTCGTCAGGTAGATAGACACCGGCGGCGCCGCCTCGAGCCGCGCATATTCCGCGTCGTTCACGCGGCCACCGAGCGCCTCGGTCACGCGCACACGCTCATCCACAAGCGCTTGCTGACCTACCTGTGTCGAGAGGAGCAGCCCGCCACAGACGACAACGGCGAGCAGCACGACGACCCAAGTCGTGAGAAAGACCGGGTGCCGCACGACCTCGGCCATTGTGGCACGAGGGTGCACCAGGACACCCGTCACGCGACGCATCAAGATTTCCTTTGCTGTGAAATACGTAGACAGGCGACTATTCGTTTCGTCCCATCCGTCCAAACCGCTGACCGGCAGAGACTTTACGTTTCAAACGTCTGCCGGCCCCAAACGATTTGGCCCAATCAAAAATATTATTTCAAATGGGCTAAGTGAGGCAAATAGGCCGGCTATTTCGGCTTGGGCATCCAGCGCGATTCCCGCTTGATGCGCGCGATTTCCCAGGCTGACGCCGGGACCGTGAGTCCTGACTGGCAGTCGACGCACACAACCACTTTCTGATGATGGCGGTCGTAGACCAATTCCATCCTGCCCTCGCAAATCGGGCAGCTCGTCAGCGGCTTGTCCTCCGAAGGGTTGGTCTCTTCGGGATCGGGAAGGGCACGTAGCGCCATAAGTCGTTACGCTTTTTACTGACAGTGAGCGGCGCAGCGCCACGCGACGCTGCTGAATCTCACTCTGAACGAACCTTAAGCAAGTTCGTTACCGCGTCGTCTATTCTTGGTAGCAGTGACTCTTCGACGGCCACTTGCCATCTCGTTCACGCTACTTTTTCTCGTATCGGTCGGAAACGCCCACGCGCAGAGTCCGATCGGAGCGCGCGCTGAAGGCATGGCCGGCGCGTTCGTCGCCGTGGCCGACGATGCATCGGCCGTGTATTGGAATCCAGCGGGCATCGCCAGCGGTTCGGTGGTCAGCGCCGTGATCGGTTTTGGGCAGGTTTCGCACCCGTCAGAAAATCCGGTCAATCCGGCGCAACCTTCTGCAAATCAAAGAGATAGCGGAGGCATTGTCGCGCTGTCTGCGACCGCGATTGGGGGCGCATACTACCGGCTCACGACGTACGGATCCGGCGCCGCTGAGCCTGCAGAAACGGGGTCTTCGAGCCGAGAAGAAGTGGGGCCCAGTGTGCACCGCCTGACGCTGGATACGGTCGGGGTGTCCCTGCTCCAATCGCTGGGCGATTACATCGTCGTGGCTGCCACGCCGCGGTTTGTTCGCGGCGCGGGAGATAACGAGTTCGATGCGGATGCCGGCGTGATGTTTTCGCGGAATCACGTGCGACTGGGACTGGTGGCGCGCAACCTCGTGGCGCCCTCCTTCGCCAAGCCTATGGAGGGCAGGCCCGGAGACGTGGAAGAAGAGATCGAGTTGCAGCGCCAGATGCGAGTGGGCGCGGCGTGGGGCTCGGGATGGACCGGCGTCTCGCGCGTGATTGTGTCGGTGGATGGCGATCTGACGTCGCGCGTCACTCCAGGGGGTGATCGTCGCGACATTGCGGCGGGCGTCGAGACGTGGTGGCTCAAGCAGCGTCTTGGCCTGCGCAGCGGCGTGAGAAGCAGCACGATCGGAGATGCGCGCGCCGCGTTTGCCGCGGGCGTCTCCGCTGGATTGGCGTCAGGCATGTTGCTCGACGCGCACGTGGTGCGTGGCCGCGCCGGCGAAAGCTCGTGGTCCGTTGGCGCGCGAATGCTGTTTTAGGGATCAGGGACTAGGGATCAGTAAGAAAAAATGCCAGTTCGTATCGGGGAGTTGCTTCTCAAAGAGAAGCGCATTTCGGCGGAACAGCTCCAGGAGGCCTTGAACTACCAGCGCACGAATGGCGGCAAGCTCGGCGCCAATCTCGTGAAGCTGGGATTCGTCAAGGATGAGGAGATCACCGCACTGCTGTCAAAGCAGTACGGCGTGCCGTCGATCGCCCTCAATCAGTTCGAGATCGATCCAGCAGTCATCAAGCTGGTGCCCGCCGACACCGCGCGCAAATATCAGATCGTCCCGCTGAGCCGCGCCGGCGCCACGCTGACGATTGCGATGACGGATCCGACCAACGTCTTCGCGATGGACGACGTGAAGTTCATGACCGGCTACAACGTCGAGCCGGTCGTCGCGTCGGAAATCGCGGTCCTCGATTCGATCGACAAGTATTACGGCGTCGGCACCGGGGCTGGCGAGAAACCGAAGGCCGGCGGCCCGATCGTGCCCTCGTCCACCCCGATCGACTCCGGCCCCAGCGCGCTCGAAGTCGCGGCCCAGCAGCTTCAGGATCTCCCGACCATGCTCGAAGGCACCGGCGACGGTGTCGAGGTCATGGAGGAGCTCGAGGAGATCAGCGCCGAGATGCTCGCCCGGCAGGGCGAGGAGGCGCCGGTCATCAAGCTCGTCAACGTCATCCTGATGTCGGCGATCTCGAAGGGCGCGAGCGACATTCACATCGAGCCCTACGAAAAGGAATACCGCGTCCGGTACCGCATCGACGGCATTCTCTACAACATCATGGCGCCGCCGCTGAAGATGCGCGATGCGATCACGTCGCGCGTCAAGATCATGTCCAAGCTGGACATCGCGGAAAAGCGCCTGCCGCAGGACGGCCGCATCAAGATTCGCTTCGCGGACAACGGACAGACCAAGGACATCGACTTCCGCGTGTCGTGCCTGCCGACGCTGTTCGGCGAAAAGATCGTCATGCGCTTGCTCGACAAGGGCAAGCTGATGCTCGACATGACTAAGCTTGGCTTCGAGCCCGAGTCGCTGAAGAAGCTCGAGACGCAGATCATGAAGCCGTGGGGCATGGTCCTGGTGACGGGCCCGACCGGCAGCGGCAAGACCAACACGCTCTACTCATCGATCTCCAAGGTCAACAACTCCGAGACGAACATCATGACCGCGGAAGACCCGGTCGAGTTCAACCTGCTTGGCGTCAACCAGGTCCAGGTCCGCGAAAGCATTGGCCTCAACTTCGCCGCCGCCCTGAGAAGCTTTCTCCGTCAGGACCCCAACATCATCCTGGTCGGTGAGATTCGCGACTTCGAAACCGCTGAAATCGCAGTGAAGGCGGCGCTCACTGGGCACCTTGTGCTCTCGACGCTTCACACCAACGACGCGCCGAGCACCATCAACCGCTTGATGAACATGGGCATCGAGCCGTTCCTGGTCGCCAGCTCGCTGAACCTGGTGTGCGCCCAGCGCCTGGTGCGCCGCATCTGCACCAACTGCAAGGTCGAGGACGATGTGGCGCCGCCGGCGCTCGAACAGATCGGGTTCGACCCCGACCTGGCCAAGAAGGTGAAGCCGAAAAAGGGCACCGGTTGCGAGCGGTGCAACAAGACCGGGTACAAGGGGCGCGTCGGCCTCTATGAAGTTATGGAAATTACCGACGAATTACGTGAACTCATCCTGGTGGGTGCATCCGCGCTCGAGTTGCGCCGAAAAGCTATCGAAGAAGGCATGATCACGCTCCGCGGAAGCGGGTTGCGCAAAGTGACCGAGGGCGTCACAACGATCGAAGAAGTGTTGCGAGAAACTGTTAAGTAAAAGGAAAAGATGGCAACTCTCCCGGACTTGTTGAAAGAAATGGTGGGGATGCAGGGCTCGGACCTGCACCTGTCTATCGGCTCCCCGCCGCAGACCCGCGTCCACGGCGAGCTCGAGCGGATGACGGGTCATGCCGATCTGACGCCAACCGACACCAAGTCACTGTCGTACGCCGTGTTGACCGATGCGCAGAAGAAGCGTTTCGAAGAGACCAAGGAGCTCGACTTCTCGTTCGGCATCCGCGGTCTGGCGCGCTTCCGCTGCAACATGTTCAACCAGAAGGGCGCGGTCGGCGCAGTCTACCGCCAGATTCCGGAAAAGATTCGCGCCTTCGAAGAACTGGGTTTGCCGCAGGTCATGGCCAAGCTCGCCGAGCGGCCGCGCGGCCTCGTGCTCGTCACAGGCCCGACGGGCTCGGGCAAGTCGACGACGCTGGCGGCGATGATCGACAAGATCAACGTCGAGCGCCACGGCCACATCCTCACCGTTGAGGACCCGATCGAATACCTGCACCAGCACAAGAACTGCCTGATCAACCAGCGTGAGATTCACAGCGATACGGACAGTTTCTCCAACGCGCTGCGCGCCGCCCTTCGTGAAGACCCCGATGTGGTGCTGATCGGCGAAATGCGCGACCTCGAAACCGTGGAATCCGCGCTGCGTATTGCGGAAACCGGCCACTTGACGTTCGGCACGCTGCACACCAACTCGGCGTCGTCGACCATCAACCGCATCATCGACGTGTTCCCGTCGCACCAGCAGGCGCAGATCCGCACACAGCTGTCGCTGGTCATCGAGGGCATCGTCTGTCAGTCGCTGCTGCCGAGGGCCGACGGCAAGGGCCGCGTTGTGTCGCTCGAGATCCTCGTGCCGACTGCCGGCATCCGCAACCTGATTCGCGAAGACAAGGTGCACCAGATTTACTCGGCGATGCAGACGGGCCAGGAAAAGCTCGGCATGCAGACGATGAACCAGTCACTGGCGACGCTGTACTTCAAGCGCCAGATCACGCTCGATACGGCGATCAACGCGTCGTCGAACCGCGACGAACTGCAGGAAATGATCAACCGCGGCGCAGGCGTGGTAGCCGGGGCGGGTATGGGCCGACCGGGCGGTCCCCCGCGGCCGCCAATGCGCCCGGGCAGCTAAGAGGACGAAGAGGAAGAGGTCAGCTCTCCCCGGACTGACATCGGAGATTGATTATGGCGACGTTTGCATTTACGGGTCGATCACGCAGCGGTGAGACCGTGTCGGGCGAGCGCATCGGTGACACGATGGACGCGGTCGTCGCGGCACTGCGCCGCGAGCAGATCCTGGTCACCAAGATCACGCCGGCGAAAGCCAAGGCGGCGGTCGGAGCGGTGGCCAAGCTGAAGCCGCGTGGCGTGCCGGCCAAGAACCTGGCGGTGTTCACGCGCCAGTTCTCGGTCATGATCGACGCCGGCCTGCCGCTGGTGCAGTGTCTCGACATCCTGGGCAACCAGGAAGAGCACAAGTATTTCTCGCAGGTCATCCTGCAGACGCGCGCCGACGTGGAAGGCGGCATGTCGCTGGCTGAAGCGATGAAGCGCCACCCCAAGTGCTTCGACGGCCTGTTCTGCAACATGATCGCCGCCGGAGAAGCGGGCGGTATTCTCGACACCATTCTCAAGCGCCTGGCGACCTACATTGAAAAGGCCGTCAAGCTGAAGGCGCAGGTCCAGTCGGCGATGATCTATCCGATCGCCGTGATCGTGATCGCCGGCGTCGTCATCGGCGTCATTCTGTGGAAGGTCATCCCGACCTTCGCGGCGTTGTTCGCCGGCCTCGGCGCCGAGCTGCCGCTGCCGACGCGCATCGTCATCGCGCTGAGCGAAAACCTGATCCGCTTCATGCCGGTCGTGGTTGTCGTGATCGTCGCCGGCGGCTGGGGCTTCCGCACGTATTACGCCACCGAGAAGGGACGGCGCGTCATTGACGCGATCACGCTGAAGCTGCCCGTCATGGGTCCCATCATGCGCAAGATCGCGGTGGCGCGATTCTGCCGCACGCTGGCGACGCTGATGGCGTCGGGCGTGCCAATTCTGGATGGTCTCGACATCACCGCGAAGACGTCGGGCAACGCGATCATCGAAGACGCCATCATGATGACGCGCAAGAGCATCGAGCGCGGCGAGACGATCGCGGCGCCGCTGAAGGATACCGGCGTGTTCCCGGGCATGGTGGTGCAGATGATCGGCGTCGGTGAAGCGACCGGCGCCCTCGACACCATGCTCAGCAAGATCGCCGACTTCTACGAAGAAGAAGTGGACGTCGCGGTGGAGGGCCTGCTGACCCTGCTCGAACCGCTGATGATCGCGTTCCTCGGCGGCGCGGTCGGCGGCATCGTCATCGCGATGTATATGCCGATCTTCGACCTGATCAGCAAGTTGACCTAGGGATGGATCGGACGTTACGGCGGCGCCTGGCCGTACACATCGCCGTGCGACTGCTGGTCGCGACGGTGCTGCTGGGCGCAGCCGTGATCGTCTCGCTCCGGAATCCCGGGGTGCTGCCGGTCAACCCGTTTTTCTTCCTCGTCGGCGTGACCTACGCGGTCAGCCTCGGCTTCATCGGTTCACTGCGATTCGTGGATCGGCTGCCGTGGCTGACCGACATCCACTTCGCCATCGATTCCATCGTCATCTCGGCCGCCGTCCTGATCACGGGCGGTGTCGAAAGCCTGTTTGCCATCCTCTACATGCTGCCGATCGTGGCCGCCAGCTCGGTGCAGTTTCGCCGCGGCGGCCTGCAGGTGGCCGGCCTCAGCACGATCCTGCTGATCGGCGTCGTCGTCACGCAGTACCTGGCCGTCAACGGGTATCTCAACGTGCCGGTGGAGGGCCTCGCCAACAACGACCTGCCGCCCGTGACCGTCGCGCAGTATGTCGTGGCGCTCAACGCGTTCGGGTTTTTCGCCATCGCGTTTCTCAGCGGCTCATTGGCCGAACGTGCGCGCCGCGGCGAAGCGCAACTCGAGCAGGCGACCGAGGAGATCGCCGACCTCCAGGCCTTCAACCAGTACGTGCTCGACAACCTGTTGAGTGGTCTCGCCACCGCTGACGTCGAGAATCGCCTGGTCACGTTCAACCGCTCGGCGATGCTGATTACCGGCCGCGACGGCGCGCTGCCGATCGGCGAGCGCGCCGCCGAGGTGCTGCAGCTGCCGCCCGCCTTTGCGGCGACGCTGTCGCAGGACCTGTCCCGCGTGCGCGGCAAGCGCACCGATTACATGTTCCGCCAGCCGGCGGGCGGCACCATCGAGATCGGCCTCAGCGTCGCGGCACTGCCGCTGCCGGACGGCACACGCGGGTATCTCTACACGTTCCAGGACGTCACTGACATCAAGCGCTTCGAGCAGAATGCGCGGCTGCAGCAGCGCCTGGCGGCGGTCGGCGAGATGGCGGCCGGCATCGCCCATGAAATCCGAAACCCGCTGGCCTCGATGTCGGGGTCGATGCAGATGCTCAAGCAGGAGCTGCCGCTGTCCGGAGACCAGGCCCAGCTGATGGACATCGTGCTGAAGGAATCCGAGCGCCTCAACCAGACGATCCGGTCGTTCCTGGCCTACGCCCGCCCGCAGCGTTTCTCGATGCAGCGGCTCGATCTGCGGCCGATAGTTGAAGAGACGGCCATCTTGTTGCGCAACAGCCCGGAAGTGGACGACAGCCACCAGATCGACACGCGGATCGCCGGCGAGCCGGTGTTCATCAACGCCGACGAGGGCCAGATTCGCCAGATCATCTGGAACCTGGCGACCAACGGCCTGCGCGCCATGCCGAACGGCGGCGCGCTCTGCATCAGTGCTGGGCACGACCAGGGCGCGGCTGGCCGCATGGCCACCCTCCGTGTCGAGGACCAAGGCGTCGGCATCGCGCCCGAGGACGTCGATTCGATCTTCCAGCCGTTTCGCGGCTCGTTCGGCAAGGGCAGCGGCCTTGGCCTCGCGATCGTGCATCGCCTCGTGACCGACTATGGCGGCCACATCGACGTGAAGCCGCGCGCTGAAGGCGGCACCGAGTTCCGGGTGGCGTTCCCGGATGCCGCCGATCTCCGCGCCACGAGGCACGCGTCGTGAAAAAACCGGGACCAGGGAGCAGGGATCAGGGAACAGCGGAGAAGCCGCGCATCGTCATCGCCGACGATGAGCAGTCGATGCGCGAGTGGATGCGCCTGCTGTTCCAGCGCGATGGGTTCGACGTCCTGATTGCCGAAGACGGCGTCAAGGCGAAGGAGCTGGTCGCCACCGAATACGTCGACGTCGTGCTGACGGATATCCGCATGCCGCGGCTCGACGGCGTCTCGCTGCTCAAGTCGATTCGCGAATCCGCGCCGGATGTCATCGTGGCGATGATGACGGCGCACTGGTCGCAGGACTCAAACGAGTGGAACCAGGCCCGGCAGGGCGGCGCCGCGGCGCTGTTCGAAAAGCCCTTTCGCGACGTCAACGACGTCACGCGTCACGTGCGCCAGCTGCTGGAGTCGCGGCGGCTGCGCCACGAGAACGCGGTGCTGCGCGAGACCACGGCGGACATGGGCTTCGCCGGCATCATTGGGCGCAGCGTCGCGATGCTCGAAGTGTTCCGCCTTGTCGAACAGGTGTGCCGGACCAACAGCACGGTGTTGATCTCCGGTGAATCCGGCACCGGCAAGGAACTGGTGGCGCGCGCGATTCACACGCTGTCGCTGCGCAAGGACCGTCCCTTCGTCGCGGTCAACTGCGGTGCGATGCCCGAAGCCCTGCTCGAGTCCGAGCTGTTCGGCCATGTGCGAGGCGCGTTCACGAGTGCCGACAAGGACAAGAAAGGCCTGATCGAGGCCGGCGACGGCGGCACCCTGTTCCTTGATGAAATCGGCGAGATGGCGCCGACCATGCAGGTGAAGCTGCTGCGCGTGTTGCAGGAACGCAAGTACCGGCGTGTCGGCGGCACCGAGGAGCAGGCATCGAACATTCGGGTCATTGCCGCCACCAACCGCGACCTGCCGAAGCTGGTGAGCGAAGGCAAGTTCCGCGAAGACCTGTTCTATCGCCTGAACGTCATTCCCCTCACCATGCCGGCGCTGCGCCATCGCGGCGACGACATCCCGTTGATCGCCGAACACTTCCTCGCCAAGTACACGCGCGAAATGAACAAGACGATCGACGCGTTTACTCCCGAGGCGTCAGCTGCACTGCGCGCGTATTCGTGGCCCGGCAACGTGCGCGAGCTCGAGAACGTCGTCGAGCGCGCCGTCGCGCTCGAGTCCGAACGCCATGTGGCCATCGGCACGCTGCCGGACAACATCCAAAAGGGCAGGCCGGCCACCTCGCGCCCTGGTGACGTCCAGGAAGCCGGCGAAGGATTCAATCTCGAGCGTCACCTGCAGGACATCGAACGCTCTCATATCGAACGCGCGCTGGAGCGCGCCGACGGCGTGCAGACGCGCGCCGCCGATGTGCTGGGCCTCAGCTTCCGCCAGTTTCGCTATCTGATCAAAAAGCACGGCATCAAGCGCGAGTCATGATTACGCGCCGCGCCACGATGATCTTCGCCGTCGCGATCATCGCCGTGCTCGTGGTCTACCTGCTTCGTCTCGACTCGGTGGCGGGACTGTACGTCGACGACGCCTGGTACATGGTGTTCGCGGAGTCGATCGCATCCGGCCAGGGTTACCGCTTGATCAATTCGGCCGCGGCGCAGGTGCTGCCGGCGGTGCCGCCGGGATTTGCGATGGTGCTGGCGCCGATCGTCGCGCTGGTCCCTGGTTATCCCAACTACGTGATCTGGATGAAGCTGTTGTTGATCGCGGCGACGCTGGCCGGCGGCGTGTTGTGCTGGCGCGACTTCGTCCGTCATCGAGGCATCCCCGCGGAAGATGCGACGCTGATCGTCGTGGCGGCGCTGCTGTCGCCGTCGCTGGTCTTTCTTGCGACGTCGGCGGTGATGGCTGAAGGCGTGTTCATGCTGCTGCAGATCGCCGCCGTGATCGCGGTCGAGCGGACGTCGCGGCACGGCGCAGGCGAGCATCGGCCGGCCGCCATCGCCGGCGTACTCTCTGCCGCGGCCATGCTGGTCCGCAGCACGGGCGCCGCGCTGATCGCCGCCGCGGTGGTGCACCTGCTCATCGCGCGTCGGTGGCGCCAGGCCGCCACCTTCACCGCCGTGCTCCTCCTGTGCCTGTTGCCATGGCAGTTGTACGCGATCGCGCACGCGCCGACCGAAGAAGAACGCGCCTCGCACGGCGGCACGATGTCGGCGACCTATTCACAGTTGCTGACCAGCGAGAAGTTCTCGGATCCGACGCGCGCGGCATCCAGCGCCAGCCTGTTGAATCGCGCCGCCGAGAACGTGCGCGTCGTCTTCACGAAAGACTTCGGCGCGATGGTGATGCCGACGCTCTATCGAGGGCCAGATGAGAGCGGCGAAGAATTGTTTTCGATTGGCCGTCCCATGATGGGCAGCATGGGCGTCTCGACCGGGACGACGATCGTCTCGGTGGTCCTGGTGATCATCTGCATGATCGGATGGCTCGCGACGCCGCGTGAGCGGTTTGCCGTGCCAGCCCTGCTCGTGGCTGCGACGGTGCCCATGGTTGCCCCCGTCACCGGGCAGACGTTCCGCTACCTGGTGCCGGCCGCGCCGTACATCCTGATGTTCGTCTGGCTCGGACTGCGCGCCGCGCGCCCTGCGCGCCTCGCAATGGGCGTTCTGATAGGGCTGCTGGCGCTCGATCACGCCGGTTACATTCATCAAAAGCTGACCACCGGCAGCACTCCGTGGATTGCCGACTGGCGCGACCAGCAGGAGCTGCTTGATTGGGTCAAGCAGTCGGTGCCCGCCGATCAAGGCATCACCACGACGAATCCCGCGTTGATCTATCTCGCGACCGGGCGGCGGACGGTGGCGGTTGATAACTACGACCGCAACTGGGAGCGATGGAAAGCGTCAGGCATCCGCTACATGGTGTGCACGCGGCCCTTCAATGAGCGGCCGAGCCCGGCGCTCGGCTGGCGGGAGAGGTTCAGTTCGAACCGTTCCGGACTCTGGGTCGTCGAAATAACAGGGCGCGAGACAGCCAATAAGTAGATCTGTGAAGCTGACAAGAACTGGCACACGTCTCTGACGGGAATTGTCAGTTTTCCGAGCGAATCGGCCCCTAAGCTTCGGCCGAGATTGTCCGATAAACCTTCTGAACACAGAGAGTTAGGCCAGCAAGCGGCGCCCTCGGCCAGACTGGTACGCCAGTTGCTCTAGGTCGGGCAGGCCCGCGCCGCCCAAGCGGCGGCGTGGCCTCAACCGAACAATCGGCAACTGAGACACTTTAGGAGACTCACAATGCGTATTCGTAGCAACAAGGGCTTCACGCTCATCGAACTTCTCATCGTCGTCGCGATCATCGGCATCATCGCGGCCATCGCCGTCCCCGGCCTGCTCCGCGCGCGGATGGCTGGCAACGAGGCGTCGGCCATCGGCGGCCTCCGCGCGATCAACAGCTCGCAGCAGGCGTTCGCTTCGTCCTGCGGTCACGGCAACTACGCCTCGGACCTGAAGACCCTCGGCACGGCCCCGAAGATCGGTGGCGCCGGCTTCATCAGCCCCGACATGTCGGCCGCTTCGACGATCTCGAAGAGCGGTTTCGTCATCGACATGAAGCTGGGCAAGACCGCGACCGTTGCGCCGCCGAGCACGCCGCTCAGCTGCCAGGGTGATGCGGGTGGTGCGAACCAGATCACCGGTTACTACGCGAACGCGACGGCGGCGAGCCTCTCGACCGGTTCGCGCGACTTCTGGACGAACACCAGCGGCACGGTCTATGAAGCGCCGACCGCGGGCGCCGGCCTCGGTGGCAACACCATCAGTGGCACGGAAGAGATCGGTGCGCCGTCGGGTCTTCCGATGGGCGGCCAGCCGATTCAGTAACATCGGCTAACTGACTCAGCACGAGGGGCGCGAGCAATCGCGCCCCTTTTGCTGTACAGGTAGAATCTTCGACATGTCGACGTCGCTGGAAGGAACAACGTCAAGCCGGGCTCCCTGGTTCGCAGCGTTCGCGCTGCTGGGCCTTGGGTTTGCGGCGGCGGCGACGTGGGTCCACTACGAGATCATCAACGACCCGACCTATGCCAGCTTCTGCGACGTCAATGCGACGTTCAACTGCACGGATGCCTATACGAGCCGCTTCGGCGCGTTCGGCGGCGTGTCGGTGGCGCTCTTCGGGCTGTTGTTCTTCGCGGGCATCCTGGTCCTGATCACGTTATGTGCGCAGTCCAAAGCGGCGTTGGAGAATCTTCCAGGCTATATCTTTGCCGCGTCCACGATCGGCCTGGCCGTCGTGCTGTATCTGGCCTACGCTTCGTACGTCATTCTTCATGTCGTGTGCCTGCTGTGCGCCGGCACATATGTCGCAGTAATCGGTCTCTTCCTGGTTTCAGGAGCGTCGACCAAGTTCCCGATGACGAGTCTTCCTATGCGCATGCTCAGTGATCTTCAACGCCTGGTTCGTACTCCGCGCGCCTTGACGGCGTCGGTGGTGTTCGCAGCCGCCGCGGTCGCGGCCATCGTCCTGTTCCCCGAGCAGCACGTCAGCGCCGCGGCGGAACAATCATCGACCGCGTCGCCGCAGGCGGTCGCGCCGCAGGCCATTCCCGCCGTCACTCCCGAGCAGCAGAAGCAGCTCGAGGCCTATCTGCTTGCGCAGCCCCGCAAGGTGGTGATGGCGCCGAGCGATGGCGCGGCCGTCGTCATCATCAAGTTCAACGATTTCCAGTGTCCCGGATGCGGCCAGACCTATCGCGATTACAAGCCGGTGCTCGCCAAGTGGGCGAAGGAGCAGCCGGGCAAGGTGAAGTTCATCCTCAAGGACTATCCGCTCGAGCGTGAGTGCAACGCCTTCATCGGCCAGGACCTCCATTCCGGTGCGTGTGAAGGCGCCGTCGCCGTGCGCCTGGCCCGAGAAAAGGGCAAGGAAGAAGCGATGGAAGACTGGCTCTATTCGAACCAGCCGGCCATGAATCCCGAGACGGTGAAGAAGGCCGCCGCATCGGTCGCCGGCGTGTCGCTCGCGGAATTCGAGAAACGCTACCCGGCCACGCTCGAGCTCGTGAAGGCCGACGTGGCGCAGGGCGCGCAGTTGAAGATCAACGGCACGCCAACGTTCTTCGTGAACGGCATGCAGCTGCCGGGACTGCGCGCCGAATTCTTCGATGCGGCGATCGCCTGGGAATTGAAACGAGTGCAGTCGGGCGCCAAGTAGATCGCGATGCCGGCAGCGATCGAGACCGAAGGGCTCAGCAAGGACTACCTCGTCGGCTTTTGGCGTCCGCGGCCGCATCGCGCGCTCGATGCGTTGACGTTGAGCGTCGAGACGGGCGAAGTCTTCGGATTTCTTGGGCCGAATGGCGCGGGCAAGAGCACCACGCTCAAGCTGCTGATGCAGATGATCTATCCGACCAGCGGCGCCGCGCGCATTCTCGGCAGGCCGGTGGGTGACGTCGAGGTCAAGAGGCGCATCGGCTTCCTTGCAGAAAACCCCTACTACTACGACTACCTGACGGCTGAAGAAGTGCTGGCGTACTTCGGGCGGTTGTTCGGCTACTCGGGCGCCGATGTCGCCTCACGCGTGACGCGCGTCCTCGAAGAGGTGGGCATTCCGCAATATCGAAAGACCCGGTTGCGCGCACTGTCGAAGGGCAACCTGCAGCGCGTGGGTCTCGCGCAGGCCCTCATCAATGATCCCGAAGTGATCTTTCTCGATGAACCGATGTCGGGCCTCGATCCGATCGGCCGCAGTCAGGTGCGTGACATCATCTTGAAGCTGCGTCAGAGGGGCTGCACGGTGTTCTTCAGCTCGCACATCCTGTCAGATGCCGAGTCGCTGTGCAGCCGCGTCGGCATCATGGCGCAAGGCCGCCTCGTGTCGAGCGGGCGCGTCAGCGAGATGATTGCGTTCGAGTTGAAGGGGTGGGAACTGGTCGTCTCCGGGCTCTCGGATGAAGTGTCGCAGCGCCTTCACGGCCGCGTTCGCGCCATCGTTCCGCTCCAGCACGGACGATTCACGCTCGACCTGGCTCCTGACGCACAACCGGAGCAGTTGATTGCCGAACTGCGCGCCGCCGGCGCCGATCTCGTCTCGTTGAATCCGGTTCGAGAAACGCTCGAAGACTATTTCCTGCAGCAGGTCACGGCGGCGGAGCCGAGGAAGTCCTGATGCGGACGATCAGCCTGATTGCCGGCGCCGTTTTCAAGGAATCCGTTCGCGATCGCGTGCCCTACGCGATGGTCGTGTTCGCGGTGCTCCTGATCGCGGCCTCGTTGCTGGTTGGCCAGCTGACGGCCAGCCAGGACATGAAGACGATCAAGGACATCGGGCTCGCGGCGCTCTCGGTCTTCGGCATGTTCATCGCGGTGTTCATCGGCATTGGACTGGTGTCGAAGGAGGTCGAAAAGAAGAGTGTCTTCGGCCTGTTGAGCAAGCCGGTTTCCCGGCCGCAGTTCATTCTCGGCAAGTATGCGGGTCTGGTGATGACCCTGGCAGTGAACCTCGGCGTCATGACGCTTGCGTATTACGCCGTCCTCTATTACATGAACGTGACCACGCTGCCGTGGGTGCGCCAGGTCTGGCCGGCGCCGGCCATGGACCCGCGGCTGTTGATCGCAATCGCGCTGATCTTCGCCGAACTGATGCTGGTGACCGCGCTGGCGCTGTTCTTCTCGACCTTCTCGAGCCCGCTGCTGGCCACGCTGCTGACAGTCGCGCTGTGGGTCGCCGGGCATTTCAACGCCGACCTTCGCAATTTCGAGACCGTCGTCAATTCGCCGATCGCCATCGTACTCGCGCGGGGCCTCTATTACCTTCTACCCAACCTGGCGCCCTTTGACGTGAAGGCGGAGGTTGTCTATGGCATGCCGCTGTCGATGCGCGCGGTTGGCTTCACCCTGATCTACGCAGCGGTCTACATCACCACGTTGCTGGTCGCGGCCATCGCGATTTTCCGCCGCCGTGACTTCAAGTAATTCCATGAGCGCCGCTGCGGTCGATCTCAAGCCGTCGAACCGGATGCTCTATGCAGCCATCGCTGTTCTGCTGTCGGTTTCGATCGCCGTGCAGATCGTTCGCGATCGAGGCTGGGCGCCGTTCGAGCCGCCCAACGCCACCATGTGGCTCCAATCGGGCGCGGCCGCGGATAAGCTCGCGCTCGGCTACAAACTGCTCGTGGCCGACGTCTATTGGATGCGGGCCGTCGTGTACTACGGCGGGCGGCGACAGCAAGTGAAGAGCGGCGGCGCGCCCACGGCCGCGGACTACGAGTTGCTGTATCCGCTGCTGGACCTGGTGACAACGCTCGATCCACGATTCAAAACCGCGTACCGGTACGGAGCCGTCTTTCTCGCGGATCCGCCGCCAAACGGACCCGGCCGCGCCGATCTCTCCGTATCGCTGCTGCAACGAGGAGTCGAACGCGACTCCAACCGATGGGAGTACCTGGAAGATATCGGCTTCATCTACTACTGGTGGGTGAAGGACTACGTGAAGGCGGCTGAATGGTTCCAGCGTGCTGCCGACGCCCCGGGAGCGCCGAAGTGGCTCGGCCCGCTGGCTGCGACCACGCTGGCCCAGGGCGGTGACCGGCAGTCGTCGCGCCTGTTGTGGACGCAATTGGCGACGGGCGATGTCGAGTGGCTGAAGAACGATGCCAAGTGGCGTCTCGATCAGCTCGATGCGATGGATCAGATCGATGACCTGAACGCGCGCATCCAGCAGTACAAGGATCGTGAGGGCAAGCAGCCCGGCGACTGGCGAGAGGTGGGTGTGGCCGTTGCGCCCAACGATCCCACCGGCACACCCTACCGGATGAACCCGCAGACCGGGCTGATCGACCTCGGTCCGACGTCGTCCCTTCGACCCCTGCCGCGATGATGCCGGACACATTCAAGCTGGTGGCGGCGGCGTTGTACGGTCTGTGCATTGGCAGCTTTCTCAATGTCGTGATCTATCGGCTGCCGCTTGGCCAATCGCTGGCCAGTCCGCCGTCACGCTGCCGGAACTGCGGCTACCAGCTGCGGTGGTTCGACAACATTCCGGTCCTGAGCTGGGTGTTCCTGCGCGGCCGCTGCCGCGCATGTGGCGTGAGTGTTTCGTGGCAATACCCGATCGTCGAACTGATCACGGGCGCGTTATTCGTGCTGGTGGTATGGCTGACGCCCATGGGGCCACTGGTCTTCGCGCGATTGATCCTGGTGAGCATCCTGATTGTGCTCTTCGGGATTGATCTCGAACATCAGATCCTTCCGAACGTCATCACGCTGCCAGGCATCATCGTCGGATTGCTGTTCAGCCTGGTTGCGCCTCCCGGCATCACGGCGGCGTTGATTGGCGCCGTGCTTGGCGGCGGCATCCTGTATGCGATTGCCGCCGGCTATTACCTCTGGCGTCGAGAAGAAGGCATGGGGATGGGCGACGTCAAGATGCTCGCCATGCTTGGCGCATTTCTCGGCTGGCGCGCCGTGCTGGTCACGCTCATCGTCGCGTCGTTCACGGGCGCACTCGTGGGACTCGGGATGATGGCGCTGCAGCGCGGCGGGATGAAATACGCGCTGCCGTTCGGCACCTTCCTCGCGCTCGGCGCCGTGGTGGCGATGCTGGCCGGCGATCCGCTGATCGCGTGGTACGCGGGGTTCTTCTAGATGTCGGGCACCCTCAACTTCGCGTCGATGATGACCCTGGCCTTCATCCTGGGCCTGGTCATCCTGTTTGTCGCCGGCGCGGTCCGCGCGATCCGGGCCGCGTCGACGCGCGCGCGGCGGGAGGCCCGCAGCGAGAGTGCCATGCTGTCGATGGCACTGCAGGATGCGATGACGCGCCTCAGGCAACAGGAGCGCGCGATGGCCGCCCGCGCGGAAGCGTCCGAGCAGCTCGCCGATCAGATTGTCGAAGGGCTGACCTCCGGCCTGGTGGTCGTCAATCGCGGCGGCGTCGTGCAGGCGATCAATCCCGCGGCGCGCCGCATTCTCGAGCTCGGCGACGTCGGTCCGGGCAAATCGTTCGAGCAGACGCTTGGCTCGGCGAAAGGGCTGTCGGATCTGATCGCTGAAGCCCTCGCCGGCACGGGACCGATCGCGCGGCGCACCATCACTCTCGGCGGCGCCAAATCGCAGCACCTTGGCGTGACCGTGTCACATATCAACGACCAGGACGGCAGCTTGCAGGCGGCGGTGTGCCTGTTCACCGATCTCACCCAGGTGATGCAGCTGGAAGAGCAGTTGCGCCTCAAGGAAGCGCTGGCGCGACTGGGTGAGCTCACTGCCGGTCTTGCGCACGAATTCAGGAACGGGTTGGCGACCATTCACGGCTACGGCAAACTGCTCGATCCCGACGCGCTTCCGCCGCAGGCGAAAACCTGTGTCGAGGGCATTCGCGCGGAGACCACGGCGCTGGGGCAGGTGGTGACGAACTTCCTCCGCTTCGCGCGGCCCGATGAACTGTCGCTCGCGCCGGTCGAACTGCAGTCGGTGATCGTCAAGGCGATTGCGGAAGTGCCGGGCGCGGCGGCGGCGGTGACGCTTGAAGGCGACTTTCCCGTGATCGACGGCGACGACGTGCTGCTGCGGCGCGCGTTCAGCAATCTCGTGCGCAACAGCCTCGAAGCGTGCGAACCGACCGGAATACCGCCGCGCGTGTTCATCAGGAGCGACGTCAGGAGCGATGGCGTGGAGTTGATCGTGCAGGACAACGGGCCTGGCTTCAGCCCCGAAGCGTTGAGCAAGGCCTTTCAGCCGTTCGCAACAACGAAGCCGAATGGCACTGGCCTTGGATTGGCAATCGTGCAGAAAGTGATCGTGTCGCACAACGGCAACATCACCGCCGGCAACGCCGTCGAAGGTGGCGCGCAGTTCCGCATGCGGCTGCCGTCGGTGCGCAAAGCGGTCGTGGAATAAAATGCGGCCGATGAGATTCCTGGTCGGAGGATTTACTGTTGCGCTCGCGATCGCATTGACGGCGTGCAACAAGCACGCGGAGGACCTCGATCCGGCCGTCATGTTGCCGAACTCCTACAAGCAGGAGTTTGAAAACGACTGGGTTCGGATCATGCGCGTCCACTACGACGCCAAGGCCAAGCTGCCGGAGCATACGCACGCCGCGGGAGCCACCGTGTACCTGTATTTCAATGCCTCGCCGGGCGTGCTCTATTCGCATGCGGGCGGCATTCCCAACACGCGGCCGCCGGTCAAACCGGGCGGCATCCGGATTGGCTCGGCGCCGCTCGAACACCACACCGTCGAAAACCTTGGTGACACGCCGACGGATTTCATTCGCATCCTGTTGAAGACCGAATTCGTCGACAAGAAGGTGCCCAATTCGCGGATGCAACCCGCGCAGATGGATTACGACCACCCGCAGTTGCGCATCACCCGCATCAACGTGGAACCCGGGACCCGGACGCACGTTGAAGCCAGGGAATTTCCAATGATGCGCGTGGCCTGGGTTCCCGGAGAGACTGAATGGAAGCTTGCCGCCAATCCATACCGCTTTCTCGAAAAGGGCGCCTCTGAAGATTTCGAAGCGGCCGGCACCGAGCCGATGCAGCTGGTGACGATCGAAATGAAGTCGCCAAAGGCATCGCATTAAAAGGATCAACAAAACTGCGGCGAGATCGCCGATGCGACCTGGCAAGAACTGATCTCGACAGACTTTGTGCCAATCGTCGCTGAGAGAATCAGGCCGCAATCACTCGATCACCGGTAAAAGCGGGCGAGGCAGCCCCATTGCAGTGGGGTGGGCATGCGAACACTTGCCTCTCCCCGTGGATTCACGCTCTTCGAAACCCTCATCGCGACCGGCATCCTGGTCACGGCTCTCGCCGGCGTCGCGCAACTATTCATTCTCGGTAGCCACCTGACGCGCCAGGCGAACATCGCCGGTGCCGCGCTCATTGCGGCGCAAGAGAGACTCGAGACTCTCAGCGGCCTGGCGTTCGATTACGACGCGACGGGCCTTGCGATCACGGACCCGTCGCTTCACGTCTCACCCGAGTCGAGCCTCGACGAAAACAGCGCGTCATATGTCGACTGGGTCGATTCGCTGGGGAAGTCGAGCGTGACGCCGAACAATGGCGTCTTCGTCAGGCGATGGCGAGTCTCCTCCATTGCAGACGATGCGCCTGATGCCGTGTCGATCGAAGTCTGCGTCTGGCGAATGCCGGCTGACAACGCGGTCGCGCGAACCGCTGATGCCTGCCTGTCGACCGTCCGCACGAGGCAACCATGACTTCGAACGGGTTTTCGCTCGTTGAACTGCTCGTTGCCATGACGATCACGGTGTTGATCGCGGGCGCGCTGGCCGCTGCGGCGCCGGCCGCGCGCGCGGCGTTCGATCGCGTGCCCGCGGAACTGGAGCTCGAGCAGCGTGGCCGCATCGCGATCGACACGTTGACTCGCTCGCTTCGAGCCGCGGAGCGTGTTGCCGTCTCGGTTCCAGATGGTGCTGGCGGTTACGCGCAGCTGACGACCGTCACGCCGGTGGAAAGCGCCGCGCAAGGCGTGTTGGCGATCGACCAGGCAACGCCCTCCGCGTCCATGACGCTTGCGGCGTGGCTCTGCCCGAATCTCAAGGATGTCTGCGGCTTCACCAACGGCGCCATGGCGATGATCAGCAGCGGCCAGGGAGGCTTCGATGTGTTCATCGTTGGTGCGACCAGCGCCGTCCAGCGGCAATTGACTCCTTCTCACGCGCTATCGCGCGCGTATCCGGCTGGATCGACATTGATCGAAGTTGAGCAGAACACCTTCGGGATCGATGAGCAGGCAGACGGCACGTTCTCGTTGACACGCGTGACCGCAGCTGGCGCCGTGCAGCCGATTGTGGACGGCATTCGCTCGCTGACGTTCCAGGTTAGTAGCCGGCGCGTTGACGTGGAAGTCACCGTGCATCCGCCGGCCTCCGTCGTGCAGCCGACCATCGAGGATCGGATCTTCAGGACGTCCATCACGTTGAGAAACGCGGCGGGCGCGTCATGGTGAATCAGCGGGGCATCGCCTTGATCATGGCCGTGCTGATCACGACCTTCCTGTCGGCGCTCGGTGTCGGCGTGATGATGGCGGTTTTCATGGATCGCCTGGCAGTTGGCAACATGAGCGGGTCGGTGGCCATGCTGTACGCCGCCGATTCCGGAGTTGAGATTGCCGCGCGAGAGATCGCTCGCGCGGGGCAGTGGAACGACGTCCTGTCCGGGGCCATGCGCAGCGGTTTCAGCGATGGATCTCCTGGTGGCGTTCGCGAAATCCCTGGCGGCGGAACGATCGACCTCGCCGCGGCGACAAACCTGTTGAACTGCGGGAAGGCGACAGCCTGCACGGCCCCCCAGATGAATGCGAGTTCACGCGAACGCCCCTGGGGCGCGAACAACCCGCGCTGGCAATTATTCGTTTACGGCCCGATGACGCAATTCAGCTCCCTGGTTCGGCCCGCGCCTTGCTATCTCGCGGTATGGATCGCCGACGACGGCCGGGAGCAGGACGGAATTCCCTGGATGGACGCCTCCGGAGACGACGATCCGGGGCACGGAATTGTAAGGGTGCATGCAGAAGCGTTCGGCGCCGGGAGCTCACGACGGGCTGTGGAAGCGGAATTGGCGAGGGTTTGTCCGGCCGGACCAGCTCAGGAGTGCCTGCCAGGCATCCGTGTGCAGTCGTGGCAGGAACTGCGTCAGGGGATTCCTTGAAATACTGCGCACCGGGGCGTACGATCGATATACCCGTAGAACATTTAAACCGATAAGAAGAACACCATGAAACGAACCATTGTCATCACCCTGGTTGCGGGTCTTGCGTTCGCGGCGGCAGCGTCGGCGCAGTCGACGACGGCGGTGACGTCCACCAGTACGCCGCTCGCCGAGGTCGCGAAGACCGAAGAAGCGCGCCGGCAGGGCATCCGGAAGCCAGCGAAGGTTTACACCAACGACAGCCTCCGCGTCGTCGCGGGTGACGTCGGCGCCGCGCCATCGACCGCCGGTTCTACGGCGTCGGGCAATTCGGTGCCTGATAGCAAGCCGGCGGCGGACCAGCCCGCAGGATCGACGGCGCCCGTGAGCGATGACCCGGGGACCAACCAGGATGAGGCCGCCTGGCGGGCACGAATCAAGACCGCGCGCGACAACGTGACGCGCGCGCAGATGTTTGCGGATGCGCTGCAGACGCGCATCAACTCGCTCTGGACGGACTTCGTCAACCGCGACAACCCGGTTGAGAAGGCGAAACTCGAGCAGGACCGCATCGCCGCGCTCGCCGAGCTCGAGAAGGTCAAGAAAGATATCGAGGCGCAGCAGAAGGAAATCACGAAGATCGAAGATGAAGCGCGTCGCGCCGGCGTGCCGGCGGGCTGGCTCCGTCCCGGCGCGTGAGCTCGGCTCCGTCGATCCTCCTCGTTGAGGACAAAGACTCGCTGCGCGCGATGCTCAAGCTCGCGCTCGAGTCGCAAGGCCACCATGTGATCGAAGCGCGGGACGAGCCCGAGGCCGTTGCCGCGCTTCAGAATTCCCAGCCATCGCTGGTTTTGTCGGATCTGCGGTTGCCGAAAGGCGACGGCATGGGCGTGCTGCGCGCCGTTAAGGATCTCGACGCCGAGCTCCCCGTCATCGTCATGACGGCGCATGGCAGCATCCAGGACGCCGTGGACGCCATGAAGCAGGGCGCCCTCGATTTCCTGGCCAAGCCGGTCGATCCCGATCACCTGCAGCTGCTCGTCTCGCGCACGCTGGAGCAGCAGCGGCTGCTCAACGACTACCGGCTGCTCAAGGAAGAGGCGGCAGCGCGCCGTGGTGGACAGAACATCATCGGTGATGCCGCATCACTGCGGCAGGTCCTGACGACGATTGACCGCGCCGCGGGCACGGACACCACGGTCCTGCTCGAGGGCGAAAGCGGCACGGGCAAGGAGTTGTGCGCGCGGGCGCTGCACAACGGCAGCACGCGAGCCAACGGTCCGTTCGTGGCGATCAACTGCGCGGCGATTCCCGAGAACCTCCTCGAAGCGGAATTGTTCGGCTACGAGCGCGGTGCCTTCACCGGTGCGACGCAGCGCAAGATCGGCAAGTTCGAGATGGCGCAGCGGGGAACCATTTTCCTCGACGAGATCGGCGAGATGCCGCTCGCGCTGCAGGCGAAGATCCTGCGCGCCATCGAAACACGGAAGATCGAGCGGCTCGGCGGCAACAGCTCGATCAGCGTTGACGTTCGCATCGTGGCCGCTACCAACCGGATGCTGCGCCAGGCCGTCCAGGCGCGCCAGTTTCGCGAAGATCTCTTTTTCCGCCTATCGGTGTTTCCGGTCACGATTCCGCCGCTGCGCGAGCGCAAAGAAGACATCCCCAAGCTTGCGCATCACTTTCTCGAGCGCGTGGCGCGCGATGTCAACAAGAAGGTGTCGCTCTCACCGGAAGCGCTGTCGCTCCTGGTGTCGTACACCTGGCCAGGCAATGTACGTGAACTGCAGAACGCGATCGAACGGGCCGTCATTCTCGCCGACGGCGAGAAGATCATGCCGCGGCACTTCAATTTGTCGTCGCCGCTGACTGGTGCGGCCGCCGATCCGTGGGATTTTCTCGACTGGTCGGGCACCCTCGGTGACGTGATCGCGCGATTCTCGAGTGAAGCGGAGAAGCGGAAGATCCAGCTGGCGCTGAAACAGGCCGGCGGCGACAAGGGCCGCGCGGCCGATCTGCTGCAAGTCAACTTCAAGGCGCTGACGGCGAAGGTGAAACAGTACGGACTGGAATAGGCCAATAGGCCAATAGGCGAATAGGCCAATAGGCGAATAGGCCAATAGGCGAATGGCCAATCGGCTACGCGCGCAGGCCGATTTTTCTGACGGCTGCCTTGATTTCCTTTTCGGTAACGTCCGTGAGCTCGATCGTCTTGCCGCGGTCGGATGCGGCGACGAAGTGCAGCGTGCCGGCGACGACCTTCTTGTCGCGGCTGATCGCGGCGAACACGTCCTTCGCGGATATTTCAGAAACAGATGGCAGCGGACCCAGCTGTGTGATCAGCGCTTCAATTTCTTCAAGCAACGGCTTCGGCGTAATGCCGCGAGCCACGCCGATGTTCAGTGCGGCCAGCATGCCGTAGCCGACGGCTTCGCCGTGCCGGAACTGCTTGTATTTGGTGACCGCTTCGAGCGCATGACCGACGGTGTGGCCGAAGTTCAGGATGCGGCGCAGTCCCGATTCGCGCTCATCCGCCGACACCACTTCGGCCTTGATGCGGCATGACTCGGTGACCAGCGGCGCGATCGCATCGCCGTCGCGATTGAAGATCGCCGACACCGAACTGCGCATGCGGTCGAGCAGCGCCGGTTCCTTGATGACGCCGTACTTGATTACCTCATACAACCCGGCGCGGAACTCGCGGCGCGGCAGCGTCTCGAGCACGATCGGATCGGCGACGACGAGGCTCGGCGCATGGAACGATCCGATCAGGTTCTTGCCCTGCGGGTGATTGACGCCGGTCTTGCCGCCGATCGCGCTGTCGACCTGCGCGAGCAGCGTCGTCGGCACGTGCACGATCGGAATGCCGCGCAGGTAGGTGGCGGCGGCGAACCCCACCATGTCGCCGATGACGCCGCCGCCGACCGCGATCAACGCCGTGGCACGATCGGCTTTCTCCTTCACGAGCGCATCGAGGATCCGCGCGACGGTATTGAGGTTCTTGTACCGCTCGCCGTCTTCGATCAGGATCGGCGTACGGTCGGCGCCCAGCTTGCGGAAGCGTGGGCCCTGGAAATCCCACACTCGCTGGCTGGACACGAGGATGCGGCGTGGCCCGAGCTTCAGCCGATCGAGCTCTCGCCCGAGGCCGTCGATCGCGTCATTGCCGATGAGCACGGAGTACGGCCCGCTGGCTGCGGTGACCGTGATTCGATCCACTGGCACGGAATGCTAGGATAGCATTCGGTGCCGCGTCGAACGGATTTCCTGATTATCGGCAGCGGCATCGCGGGCCTTCGTGCCGCCGCCGACCTGGCGCTGGCGGGCGACGTCCTGGTCCTCACCAAGGCCGATCCCACAGAAAGTAATACGGGCTACGCGCAGGGTGGGATTGCCGCCGCGGTGGGCCCTGGCGACTCTCCGGCACAACACGCTGAAGACACGATCAACGCCGGTGACGGCCTGTGCGTGGACGACGCCGTCAACGTGCTGGTTGAAGACGGCGTGCGCTACGTCCATCAACTGATCGAGTGGGGCGCGCGTTTCGATCGCGACCGCGCCGGCGAGCTCTCGCTGGGCCGCGAAGGCGCGCATGGCCTGCGGCGCGTGCTGCACGCCAAAGATGCAACCGGGCGCGAGATCGGCCGCTGCCTGTGGGAGCGCGTCGCTGAGCAGGCGCGCGTGCGCGTCGAGCGCAACGCGCGCGTCCACGACCTGATCGTGCGCGGCGATCGTTGCATCGGCGCGAAGTTCACGAATGAGTCCGGCACGCACGAAGTGCACGCGTCGGCGGTACTGCTGGCCACCGGCGGGGCGGGACAGGTGTTCCAGGAAACCACCAATCCGTCGATTGCCACCGGTGATGGCGTGATGCTGGGGTGGTTTGCCGGCGCGCGTTGCTCGGACCTGGAATTCGTTCAGTTCCATCCGACAGCCCTCGACGTGCCGGGCGCGCCGCGGTTCTTGCTGTCGGAGGCCCTGCGAGGCGAGGGCGCGCGCCTGCTGAACGCCGACGGCGAGCGCTTCATGACGAACTACGAGGCGGCCGGAGAGCTCGCGTCGCGCGATCTCGTTTCGCGCGCGATCGTGCGCGAGCAGATGCGGACGAACTCACCCGTCTACCTGTCGATGGCGCATCTCGATGCCGAGTGGGTCCGGAAGCGCTTTCCAACGATCGCCGAAGCATGCCGGACCGTTGGCCTTGATATCGGCACCGACCTGATTCCCGTCGGCCCCGCGGCGCACTATGTGATGGGCGGCGTGGAAACCGACCTGTGGGGCCGCACCACGCTGCCCGGTTTGTACGCCGCCGGGGAAGTGGCCTGCACCGGCGTTCACGGCGCGAATCGACTCGCCAGCAACTCGCTGCTCGAAGGCCTCGTCTTCGGCGCGCGCGCTGCGCAGGCGATGCTGCTGCCCGTTGAGGGCATCGCGCCCTTCTCAATCCTCGCCCTCGGCGCCGACGACACACGATTGGTGCAAAGCGCCAATCGTGACATGCCATCTGAACAGGATGTGCGGAGCTTGATGTGGAACGGCGTCGGCCTGCTGCGCGACGGCGCGGGCCTGCAGATCGCCGTCGAGCGCCTCGACGCCTGGTATGCAGGCCTTGGCGCGGAACGCGGGCGGATCGCCTCGCTCGTGACCGTCGGCCGCTTGATGGCCCATGCAGCCCTCCGCCGGGAAGAAACCCGTGGCGGACATGCCCGGGCCGACTTTCGGCGGCGAGATGACGTAAAATTTAGGATTCATTTTGGAGAAAGAATCCACTGATGGCAGGTAAACAGGAAGACGCGTTCGTCACCGAAATCACAAAGCAATCCGTCGACTTTTCGAAGTGGTACCTCGACGTCGTCAAGAAGGCCGAACTGGCTGACTACTCGCCGGTGAAGGGCTTCATGGTGATCCGGCCGTACGGCTACGCGATGTGGGAGCACCTGCAGCGCGAGCTCGACATCCGCATCAAGGCGACCGGGCACGTCAACGCGTATTTTCCGCTATTGATTCCCGAAAGCCTGCTGCTGAAGGAAAAGGATCACGTCGAGGGCTTTGCGCCGCAGGTCGCATGGGTCACGAAGGGCGGCGATGAGGACCTCGCCGAGAAGTTGATCATCCGTCCGACGTCGGAAACGATCATCGGCGTGATGTACCAAAAGTGGATTCAGTCGTGGCGCGACCTGCCGGTGCTGATCAACCAGTGGGCCAATGTGGTTCGCTGGGAGAAGGTGACGCGCCCCTTCCTGCGCACCACGGAATTCCTCTGGCAGGAAGGTCACACCGCCCACGAGACCGCCGAAGAGGCGCAGGCGGAGACAATGACGATCCTCGCGCTCTACAAAGAGGTCTGCGAGAAAGTGCTCGCCGTGCCGGTGATCGACGGCCAGAAGAGTGAGAGCGAGAAGTTCGCCGGCGCGTCGAAAACGTATTCGATCGAAGCGCTGATGGGGGATGGCCGCGCGCTGCAGGCCGGCACCTCGCACAACCTCGGGCAGAACTTCGCGAAGGCGTTCGAGATCCAGTTCCAGGGCCGCGACAAGACGCTGCAGTATGCGTGGACCACGTCCTGGGGCGTCACGACGCGCCTGATCGGCGCTGTGATCATGACGCACGGCGACGACAGCGGCCTGATCCTGCCGCCCAAGATCGCGCCCTACCAGGTCGTGATCGTTCCGATTCCGCGCGGCAATTGGAAAGAGACCGTCTTGCCGAAGTGCCAGGAAATCAAGGCGCAGCTCGCCGCCGCCGGCATTCGCGTCAAGATCGATGAGGATGAGTCGCAGACGCCTGGCTGGAAGTTCGCCGAGTACGAGATGCGCGGCGTGCCCATCCGCCTCGAGATCGGCCCCAAGGACATCGAGAAGAACGCGGTGTTCGCCGCTCGCCGCGATACGCGGTCGAAGGCGTCGATGCCGATGGAAGGTCTCGCCGATGCGATCACGAAGCTGCTCGACGAAATTCAGCAGAACCTGTTCGATCGCGCGGTGAAGTTCCGCGACGAGCACACATCGCGTACCGACTCATACGACGAGTTCAAGCAGATCATGGAAGGCCGTCCTGGCTTCGTGATCTCCCCGTGGTGCGGCAGCGCGCAGTGCGAAGCCGACATCAAAACCGAGACCCAGGCGACCATCCGCAACATCCCGAAGGGCTTCGACACCGCGCCCGGCAAGCCCTGCATCAAGTGCAACGGCGACGCCACGGTGTCGGCCTGGTTCGCCAAGGCCTACTGACGGACGAGGAACTTGCCCAAGCAAGCTGCGGGGATCCTGCTGTTCCGGCGCCCCTCGACTTCGCTCGGGGCAAGCAGCGCCCGCCTCGAAGTGCTGCTTGCGCATCCCGGCGGCCCGCTCTGGGCCCGCAAGGACTACGGTGCGTGGACGCTGCCGAAAGGGCAGTTCACCGATGGTGAATTGCCCCTCGACGCCGCGAAACGCGAATTCGAAGAAGAGATGGGCTCGAAGCCGGGCGGCACGTTCATTCCGCTCGGCACGCTCAAGCAACCCAGCGGCAAGGTGATTCACGCCTGGGCGTCGGAAGCCGATTTCGATGTCACGACCGTGAAGAGCAATCTCTTCTCGATGGAGTGGCCGCCCCGGTCCGGCAAGATGGAGGAGTTCCCCGAGGTCGATCGGGCGGGATGGTTCTCGCTGGATGAGGCACGGATCAAGATCCTCAAAGGCCAGTCACCATTCCTCGACAGGCTGCTCGCGCTATTTCAGGAATAAAAAATTCAGAATTCAAAATAAAAAGGCCCACCTTTGAGTGGGCCTTTTTCAATTTCCAATTTCTCTATTCTGAATTTCTTATTGCAGTCTGATCGTCATGGCCGCGCGGCGGTTCAAGCGGCGCGTCTCTTCGCGGCTGTTGTCGTGCTTCGGCCGCTCTTCACCGTAGCTCACCGTCTGCAGGCGGCTGGCGTTGATGCCGCGACCCACGAGGTAATCGCGCACCGCCGCCGAGCGACGCTCGCCGAGCGCGAGGTTGTATTCGGTCGTGCCGATGTTGCAGGTATGGCCTTCAACCGTGATGCGCAGGTTTGGATCGTCCTGCATCGCCTTGATCGCTTCGTCGAGGATGCGCGTGGCTTCCGGACGCAGCGAGAAGCGATCGAAATCGAAGTGCACGTCTTCAAAGGTGATCTGCTTCTTCGCGGCCGGCGCAATCACTTGCACGGTGATCGTATCGGTTGCGGTCATGCCCCTGCCGTCGTCGACCGTGATGGTGATCGCGACAGCGCCAACCACGCCGGGCGCCGTCCATGGCGACTGGCGATCGCCGGCGTTGCCGAAGGTGCCGGTCGGTGCCGTCCAGCGATAACGCAGCGTGTCGCCATCCGGATCCTGCGCGTCAGCCGTCACGGTCAGGGTGCGGCCCACTTCCACCGTGCAGGGTTCGCAACGTGCCTTTACCGTCGGCGGGCGATTTGCCGGCGGCCCCTGCGTCGGCGGAGCCGTCGGCGTGACGGTCGTGGCGGGCGGAGCGTACACCTTCGCGCCAGGGTAGTAGCCGAGGCGCACCTGCAGGCCGAGGCGATCGAACTCGCTGTCTTCCGACGTCGTGAAGTCGTGGCGATGCAGCGCGTAGGACGCGGTGTAGCTGATGCCGGCGCCGAAATAGATGCCGCGCGTCGAGTTGTACTGGAAACCGCCGAACAGATCGCGCGTCGCGTCCGGATCCCATTCGCTGGGCATGCCCGGAGCGGGATTCGAACCGGTGAAGAATTGCGACTGATCAAAGAGCGCTTCGCCGTGCATTTCGGCAACGGCGCGCAGCTTCGAGCGGCTCGGATATGAACCGCCGATGCCCCACTTGAAGCCCTTCGTCAGGTTGTAGCCGTCGGGCTGGCCGCGGAACAGGATGCCGGCCTGCGCAGTGAGTTCAACCTTCTGCCCGTACTCGCGCGAGCCGATCAGATCGAACTGAAAGTCCGGCTTGCCCGTGCCGAGGCCGTCGTCCGCGCTCGCTGTGGGCAGCTTGGCCATCACGCGCAGCGCCGATGCGTAGCCGTTGTTGGTGGCCTGCGACGTGATGTTGAACTTCGCGCCAACCCACATGTCGCCGATGCCGGTGCTCCAGCCCTTGTTGACCAGGTAATCCTGCGGCTGCGCGTTGCGCGCCACCGGCACGAGGTCCGCATCGATGCGGCGATACGACAGCGTTCCGAACAACTCGATCTTGTCGGTCGCGCCGAACGCAAACATGCCGCCGATGTCAGTGATGTCGCTGAAACCTTCGCTGCGATCTGCGTTCACCAGCTGCGCGCCGCCGCTCCACTTGCCCTTCGGCACAGTCTCACCGGTGGGTACGAACCAGATGCCGGTATCGCCAAAAATCGAGTTACTGCCGGGCCGGCTGTCCTGCGCGAACGCACCAGCCGAGCAAGCAAAGCTCAGCACCAGGCCAATCGCCAAAGGGCGAAGGATTTTCATACACAGAGTGTAGAGCCGGAAAACCCCGAAGTCAAACCATCCGGAGGGGTTAGCTCGCGCTCTCGTCCGGATCTGGTTTCTTGGATTTGCCGAAAATCCAGGCCACGGCTATGCCAAAAAGGTAAAGCACGACCATGGGTGCGCCAACCAGGATCTGATTGGCGGGACTACCGTCCGGCGTGATGACCGCCGCGACGATGAAGATGATCAAAATTGCGTATTTGATGTTCCGTGCAAGGAAGCCCGCTGTCACTATTCCGAGTCGCGCTAGCACGAACATGATCACGGGCATCTGGAAGACTAGACCCATGCCCAGGCCGAGCTTCACATACATGTCCCACACCGGTTCGACTCGAGGCATGAACTCCATGTACTCGTTCGAGAACGATGCGAAGAACACCCACGCCGCGGGGAAGAGCACGTAGTGCGAAAACGCGAAGCCGGCGATGAACAGTGATGACGAGCTGATCACGAACGGAATGGCGAGCCGCTTCTCTTTCGAGTAGAGCCCGGGCGCGATGAACAGCCACACCTGCCACATGATGTACGGCGACGAGATCAAGACGCCCGAAACGAGCGCGACTTTCACCCAGAGAAAAAACGCTTCGCCTGGATCGGTGTAGATGAATTTTCCACCGGGGATGTTCTTCTTCAGGTGGTCGTACACGAACGCGAAGACATAGTTCGCGAACGCGAATGCAACGAGGAATCCCACCAGCAGTGCGACGACCGCGTGCGTGATGCGCTTGCGCAGTTCATCGAGATGCTCGAGGAACGTCATCCGGCCTTCGCCGGGTTGCTCCTGCTCGTCGTCGAACGGCGAGAACCCCTTTTCGGGGAGGTTCTCGTCGTCGTCCTTCTTGGGAAAGGGAACTAGCGCCACAAACTAAAGTGCCTGGTGCTTACCCGCGGGAGACGGTCTGGGGCGGGTGGTTCTGATCGTCCTTGTTCTTGTCGAAGGCGGCGCCGGCCGAGTCCTGTTCGGCCCGGGCCTTGGCTGCGTTGTCCTTCTGCTCTTCGATCTTGATCTCCTGCTCCAGGGTGTTCTGGAGATCAGTCGAGGCCTTCTTGAATTCGTTGATGCTTCGGCCGAGCGACTTGCCCAACTCCGGCAGCTTACGGGGTCCGAAGATGATGAGCGCAATCACCAGGATGATGATGAGCTCGGGCATGCCAATAGAACCAAACATATGAGTGCTCCCTTAAACCACCCCTCGACGCAAAGTCCGCGTCGCGGGGGGCCCGGAAATACGGGCTCGGACGGCTGTTTTCTGGCCTAAAACGTCCAATAGAGAAGTATAGACCTAAACCGGTCCCAAACTCGTCCTGCGTCCCTTGCCCGCCTCCGGCGGGATTGGGTTGTGGGCGCCGGGATTACTGGATACCATCACCCTATGCGCAGCCGATCGACCGTTGTCGCCCTCGCCTTCATCCTCGTTTCTGCCCTCGTTGGAGGGGTTTACGGGAAAAGCACGATTGCCGCCGAAGACACCGTCGCCAATCATTACAAGACCTTTACTGCAGCGCTGACGGCCATCCAGACGCAGTACGTCGAGCCGGTTGAATCGGACCGCATGGTTTACGGCGGCATCAACGGCATGCTGCAGACGCTCGATCCGCACTCGAACTTCATGGATCCGCGGACCTACGCGCAGATGCGCGAGCGCCAGGAAGGGCGCTACTACGGCCTCGGCCTCACTATTCAATCTGTCGACGGCGACGTGACCGCGGTGCGCGTGTTCGAAGGATCGCCGGCATTCCAGAACGGCATCCGCCGAGGCGACGTGATCGCCACCGTCGAAGGCGCGAGCGCCAAGGGCTGGACGACCGAGGCGACGGTCAACAAGCTCAAGGGGCCGAAGGGAACGTTCGTCAACATCGGCATCCGCCGCAAGGGATTTGAACGCGAACTCGAAATGCGCGTGATGCGCGACCAGGTCAGCATCCCGAGCATCTCGGCGTACTTCATGATCGACAGCACGACGGGCTACGTCGGCGTCACCGATTTCGCCGAGCACACCAACGAAGACCTCGGGAAGGCGCTCGAGGCGCTGACCGCAAAGGGCATGAAGCGCCTGGTGTTCGACCTGCGCGGCAATCCCGGCGGCCAGCTCGATCAGGCGATCGCGATTGCGAATCGCTTCATCACCAAGGGATCGATGGTCGTCTATACGCGCGGCCGCGTGCCGAATTCGGACGCGGATTACCGCGCGACAGAGCAGGGTGAGTACCTGACGGTCCCGATGGTGACGCTCGTCAATCGCAACAGTGCCAGCGCATCCGAAATCGTGTCCGGCGCGCTGCAGGATTACGACCGTTCCCTCGTCGTCGGCGAGACGACGTTCGGCAAAGCCCTCGTGCAGTCGGTGTATCGCGTCAGCGGCGGCGCCGGTCTCGCGTTGACGACGGCGCGTTACTACACGCCCAGTGGCCGGTTGATTCAGCGTCCCTGGGACGGCACATTCGACGAGTACCTCACCTACTCATACAAGGATCAGAAGGAACGCGAGAAGTCCGCCGATCAGCTGAAGTACACGACCGGTGGCCGCAAGGTGTATTCGGGCGGCGGCATCGATCCCGATCTTCGCTTCGACGGGCCGACTGAGGGCTTCAACCCGACGCGCTTCGGCCGCACGGTTCACGCGCGCGGCTTCTTCCTGTCATACGCCGAAGCCTTCGATCGAGAAGGCGATCCGCGCATCGGCCACTCGGGCCCGACGCGCCGCCTCGTGAAGAAAGATTTCACGGTTGACGACGCGATGATCGCGGACTTCAAGAAGTTCGTCGTCTCCAAGAACGTGAAGATCGAAGAAGACGCCTGGACGAAGGACACTGAATTCATCCGCGCGATGATTCGCTACGCGATCGACGAATCGGTGTTCGACATCGCCACGGCGAAGCAGCATTTGATCACCGCCGACCCGCAGGCGAAGTTCGCCATTTCGAAGTTTGGCGAAGCTGAGCAATTGCTCACGCTCAAGAAGAATCCGCTCAAAGCGAATTAGGGCAAAGACCCCCTAAATATTGGGGGTCTTTTCCTTCTTGCTACAACCAAGTGTGCTTGTTAGACTGACGGGCGTTTCCTTCCCATACCCGTCGCAATGCATCTCGAACGTCTAGAAATCTCAGGTTTTAAGTCCTTCTCGGATCGATCCGAGCTGGCATTCGACCGTGGCGTCACCGCCATCGTCGGACCCAACGGCTGCGGCAAGAGCAACGTGGCCGATGCCCTCACGTGGGTGCTTGGCGAGCAGAGCGCCAAGTCCCTGCGCGGCGACAAGATGGAAGATGTCATCTTCAACGGCTCCGATGCGCGAAAGCCCACCGGCGCCGCCGAAGTGCGTCTTCGTTTCGGCAATGTGATTGTGCCGCCGTCGATTCTCAAGGAGCTGGGCGAGGAAGTCCCGGTCCACGAGACGAACGGCCACGACGCCGGAGGCATCGAAATCATCGACTCGGTGACGCGACAGGTCGAGGTCACGCGCCGCCTGTTCCGCTCCGGCGAGAGCGAATATCTGATCGACGGCCAGAATTGCCGGCTCAAGGACATTCATGAGCTGCTGATGGACACGGGCCTTGGCGCCAAGGCCTACGCGATCATCGAGCAGGGCAAGATCGGCATGATCCTGAGCTCTCGGCCCACCGATCGGCGGCAGCTGATCGAAGAGGCGGCGGGCATCACGAAGTACAAGGCGCGCCGCCGCGCGGCGGAGCTCAAGCTCGAAGCGGCGCAGCAAAACCTCACGCGCCTCGAAGACATCATTTACGAGATCGACAAGCAGCGCGGATCGATGAAGCGCCAGGCCGCGAAGGCCCGCCGCTACACCCGGCTGCGCGACGAGATGCGGCGCTGGGAGAAAGTGCTGTTCGCGCGCCGCTATCGCAGCTTGTCGGAGGCGATCGAATCGGCCCGCGCCCGGCTGAACGAGGCGCGTTCCAATGAGACAGCGGCGTCGGCCCGACTCGCTGAAGTCGAAAACGAGCTGGGCCGCATTCGCATCGAGCTGGCGTCCGCCGACGCGGCGGCCACGCAGGCGCGCGAGACGGTGCACGCGCACGAGCTCGAGATCAATCGTCGCCAGCAGCAGATCGCGCTCGATACGCAGCAGTCGGAAATGCTGCTCAAGCGCGCCGAGGAGCTCGAAGCGGAGCGCCAGCTGCTCGAATCACGCCGCGAGCCCGAGCGCGTGGCCCTCGAAGGCCGCCGCAAGGCGGCGACTGAGGCCGCGACGGCGCGCGATGCCGCCGCGACCCGCGCTGCCGCGGCTGCCGAGGAATACACCGCGGCGTGGATGGGCATTGAAGCGCTGGAGCAGGACGTCGAGAAGGCGCGCGGCGATGTCTACGCGATTCTCAACACCATTACGGCGCTGACCGCCGCGCACGACTCCGCAGCCGCGCAGCGCGAGCGCGCGGTGGCGGCGCAGAATCGTCTCGAGCTCGAATGGCGGGAACTTGGCGCGGAGCTCGAGCGCGCCCGCGCGCAGCGCGTGTCGGCGGCGGAAGCGCTGCATCGCGCGACCGAGAGCCTGGATTCGGCGCGCATGGCCAAGGCAGCGCGTGAATCCGAGCTGGCCAGCGCGCGGGTCGAGCACGAATGGCGAGCTCGCGACGTCCGCACGCGCGAGCAGGAGCTGGCCGGCATGGCCGCGCGCCTGCACTCGCTCGAAGAAATCGATACGCATCGCCGTGGCTTTGCCGATGCGGCGCGCATGGTGCTGGTCAACGCCAACGGCAAGGTCAACCAGATGGGCGCGGTCGCCGACTTCATTGAAGTCGAGCCGCGCTACGAGCGCGCCGTCGAGGCGTGCATGGGCGACCTGCTCCAGCACATCCTCGTAGAGCGTCTCGAGCACGTGTCGGCGGGCCTGAAGTTGATCCGGCAAGAAGACGCCGGGCGCTGCGGCTTCATCATCGGCCGGCCCACGGAGAACACGGAGTTCCAGGTCGTGTCCGCCGGAGGCACGGAGGCAGGTGGTGGCTTCGCGTCATCATTCCGCTCCATGTTCGGCGCGTCCGCGCCGGCCGCGGGCGCTGCCGACAGCGGCGGCGGTCTGCAGCAGGTCACCCCGCCGTCGGGCTCGGTGATGTTGTCGTCGGTTGTTCGGATCGCCGGACCCTTCCCCCAAGCCATTCAGGCGGTCATGGGCGGCACGCTGATCGCTGATTCGTTTGAGTCGGCGTCACGAATTGCGCCGACGGTGCAGTTCCCGGTCGTGACGCTTGAAGGAGACGTGTTCCGCGGCCGTCACGTGGTGACGGGCGGCGACAAGGCCGAATCGCGCGGCATTCTCGCCACCAAGCGCGAAATCAAGGAGCTGCGCGAGAAGATCAGCCATGCGAAGACAGAGCTGGAACAGCTGACCGCTGAGACCAACGGCTTCGAGCAGGCGATGGCGCATGCCGGCGCCGCGATCGCCGGGCTCACCGACGAGATTCATCGCCAGGAGAAGTCGATTGTCGGCGTCCATGCGCAGAATGAGCGCGCGACCGACGACGAGAACCGCGTGCAGCTGCGCGCGGACCTGATCGATTCCGAGATCAACAAGGTCAAGGAAGAGATCGGCGGACTCGATGCGCGCCAGACCGAGGCGCGCGAGTCGATCACCAAGCTCAATGAAAATAAGACCGCATCCGAGGTCACGCTCGCAGAAACGCAGCGGCGTCTCGGCGACGCGCGCGACACGGCTGAAGGACTGAGCGCGAAGGCCGCGGAAGCGCGCGCCGATCACGCAGGTCTCATCGAGCGCGCCGCCGCCGCGGTGGCGGAGGTGTCGAGGCTCGAAGAGCTTGCGGCTGAACTCGAGCGACGTGTTGAATCCGCCACGCGCGACATGGCGCTGATGCGCGACCAGCGCGAGCGCCTGTTGCAGGCGATCGTCGACGGCAAGCGCCTGATGGACGAAGACGTCGCGAAGCTCGAAGGGCTGCGCCAGGAAATGATCGTCGCCGATGAAATGGCGGTCACGATCAAGCAGTCGGCGGAGAAACAGGAAGAAGTCATCCGCGATGCGCGCCGGACCGTCGACGCGCTGCGCGCGCTGGCCGCGGAAGTCGACGTGCAGCGCGCCACGGCGGAATCAGACCTGACGCACCTTGCGCAGCAGGCCCTGGATACCGTCAATGCCAGCCTCGACGACATTCGCGACGAAGTCGCTCAGATGGAAGCCGCGGGCCAGGTTCAGCCCGACGTGCGCGCCATTCGCGCCGCCGAAGCCGTCGATCCGGACGAAATGGAAGAGGGCATGACCGCGGCAGATACCGCCGCGGAAAGCGATCTGGCCCAGCCAGTCGAATCAGTCGAACCGCCCGCGATGACGGCGGAAGAAGCGATCGCCGAGCTGCGCGAAAAGATCGAGCGCATGGGCCCGGTCAACATGATGGCCATCGAGCAGTCAAAGGAGCTCGAAGAGCGCCACGGATTCCTGACGGTCCAGCACAAGGATCTCGTCGACTCGATCGCGCAGACCAACGAGGCGATCAGCAAGATCGACGAAACCACCCACGCGCGCTTCAAGGAAGCCTTCGCCGCCATCAACGAGAACTTCCAGCAGATGTTCTCGACGCTGTTCGGCGGCGGCAAGGCCGGCATCCTGCTGCTCGATGAAAACGATCCGCTCGAAAGCGGCATCGACATCGTGGCGCAGCCGCCGGGCAAGCGCCTGCAGAGCGTCATGCTGCTCTCAGGCGGTGAGAAGGCGCTCACCGCGATCGCGCTGATGTTCGGCATGTTCAAGTACCGTCCGAGCCCGTTCTGCCTGCTGGACGAAATCGACGCACCGCTCGACGATGCGAACATCGGCCGCTTCATCGAGATGCTGCGCTCCATGATGGACAAGACCCAGTTCATCGTCATCACGCACTCGCGCAAGACCATGGAGATCGCCAACAAGCTGTATGGCGTCACCATGGAAGAGCCGGGCGTCTCGAAGCTCATCTCAATTCAGCTCAATTAGATCCGTCCGCCTGTTTCTGGTGTCCAAACATCGGGAACAGGCGGAGTGTCTATATGAGTGTCAAGATTTCGCGCGAACCTGATGGGCGAGTGTCGATCGAAGTAACGAAGGCGCCCAACAACACCGCCATCGTTTCGCCCGTCGAAGCGAGGCTGCTGGCGATCAAGTTGCTGCTTGCTGCGGAAGAGCTGAAGGCGGCGAGTCTCGGGGATTGAACTTCGAACGTTGAACTTCGAACTCAGAACCAGGGTCTGGAACCCGTAAGAACCAAACCCTGGAACCGTGGAACTCGTGGAACCCTTGGAACCTCGCGTAGTTAGTTCGCTAGCCGATCCCAGTCGCTGTCCTGCGCGTCCTGGGCGATGGCGAGTCCGCCGTCGGATCCCACGAACACCGGCGACTCGGTGATTCTCACGGTGCCGCCGCCGACGCGCGAAAGCGCGGCTTCCAGCGTCTTGCCGAGGTTGCGAATCAGCGCGCCGCCACCGGCCACGGTGATGTTGTTGCGCACCTTGGACTGGAATTCCGGGTCGACCTGCGACAGCAGCGCCAGCATCGTCTCGACGATCGGCGGCACGATCGATTCGCACGCCGCGCGCATCTCGTTGGTGATGTCCATGTCCGTCGGCACGCCATCGACCGGCGCCGACACGATCACTTTGTCCGGCGCCTCGCCAACGAAGCTGTGCTTTTCCTTCCAGTCGCGGACCATGAACAGCGTCACGCTGGCTTTCGGGTGCTTGGCCTGGATGGCCTTCAACAGGTGCGCGTCGATCGAGTCGCCCGCGAGCGTCAGCGAGCGCTGATCCTCCTCGGTCGGGTAGCGGCCCTTCATCACGCAGAAGTCCGTCGTGCCCGCGCCGATGTCGATGATCATCGTATGCACGAGCGAGTTCAGGCCGTAGGCGACGGCGAATGGCTCGGACACGATCATCAGGCTGTCGACCACGCCCTTGAGCGCGTTGCGCAGGTACTGCTTGTTGGTGCGCAGCGCCGCGGCCGGCACGCCGACGACGGCGCGGACCTGGCGTTTGCCGTTCTGCGGCGCGACCAGCGACAGCAGGTGGCGGAGCAGTTCACGAGCGGCCTGCAGGTCGCGCTCGGAGCCTTCCTTGATCAGCCCGCGCTCGAGTGGACGATGCAGGTCGAGCATCGACCGGTTGTCGAGAGCGTCCCGTCCGATCACGAGCTCCTTCTTTAATACTTTCCGGGCAACGAGGTCCGCCGGCCAGCCGACGAAGCTGTCGACGACGAACTGTCCGCCGGTCGAGCAGGAGATCGCGCTTCGTGACGTCCCCAAGTCAATGCCGACTCGAAGCGGCGCCTGCTGTTCTTCACTCATTGGTCGTGTCCTTCCTTGTTCTTCCAAGCTGAGTTTTCTGTGCGCTGAAACTCTGAATGCCGTTGACCAGCGCCTCGGCAATGGCCTGGCGATGCGCCGGCGTGGCAAGCCGGTCGGCTTCGTCGCGATTCGACAGCACGGAGACTTCCGCCAGGATCGCGGGCATCTCGGTCGCCACCAGCACGACGAACGGAGCGGTCTTCACGCCGCGATCCTCCAGTTCCGTATCGGATTTCCCAAGGCGCTGCATCACGGCGCGCTGGACCGATTGCGCCAGGCGTTTCGACTCGTCCCGCCGGGCATCCACGTAAATGCCGTCGAGCAGGCTGCGGAGATCCGCCAGGGAGTATCCGGAATCCTTGTTCTCCGATTCGGCCTTGGCGTCGAGGTCGGCGTGGTCGCTGGGACCCAGGTAGAACGTCTCGATGCCGCGCGTGCTGGCGCGCGAAAACGAATTGAGGTGGATCGACACGAAGATATCGCCGCGCTGCTGATTCGCGGTGGTGGCGCGGTCCTTGAGCGACACCGTCTTGTCCGTGGTCCGAGTCATCACGACGGTGAAACCGCGGTCTTCCAGTAGCTTCTTCGCCCGGTCGGCGAGATCGAGCGTGATTTCCTTCTCGAGGAGGCCGGACTGACTGGCGGTGCCTTGCTGCGCGCCGCCGTGCCCGGCGTCCAGAACGATGCGGGAGACTCCGAGCGCCAGTGCGCGCGGCGAAAGCGGGCGCTCCAGCAAAGCCAGGTCAGGCTGGGAGGGCGGAACGTTCGCGGCCGGCGCCGCAAGACTCATCGAGGCAGATGCAACGGTTTCGGGTGCTGCCGCCGTCGTCCAATGCGCAGCTGCCATCGACGCGACGATACCGGTCGGCAGGAGCAGCATGCGCGCTCGGAACCGCAGAAAGGCGAGCAGCCGCCGTCCCGGCCGCAACGGGCCAGGCACACGATCGGCCATCGTGTCGGCGTTTTCTTCAACCGCGGCCCGGAGCATCTTGGCTCGCAGGCGTGCCGCATCTCGAGGGTGCACTTGTCGCTTTCTGCCTATGGAGAACACTTAGAGTATCGGTTCGGCGCAGTTTTTCAATAGTCTTCGGAACCGGCTCCCGGACGGTGGCGTATAAGGGTTCATGCGACGACTCCCTATCCTCGGACTGGCCCTTGCTGTGGGCCTGGCGACCGCCGGCTGCGACATCAAGACCAGCGCCAACGGCGACTTTTCGTTCGACATCGCATCGGGGAAGGCGACCGAAACCTGGTCGAGGACCTACAAACTGGCCGGCAAGGGCCGGTTCGAGCTGATCAACGTCAACGGCCGGGTTACGGCCGAGCCGACCGACGGCGCCGAGGTCATCGTCGAGGGCCGCAAGACCGCCAAGGCGCGGTCGGATGAGGCCGCCAAGGAGTTGTTGACGAAACTCGAGATCCGCGAGGAAGTTGGTGAGTCGACGGTTCGGGTCGAATCGCGGCCGCCGCGCCTCGCTGGATTCTCGGGTCACGAAATCGAGTGGACGGTGAAGGTGCCGAAGGGCGTCGTCCTCGATCTGCGCACCACCAACGGCGGAGTGCGCCTGAACGACATCTCGAATGAAGTCCACGCCAAGACCACCAATGGCGGCGTGCACGGGGAGCGCCTCGAATCAAACGTGGTCGAAGCCAGCGCCGTCAACGGCGGCATCGAGCTCGAGCTGTCGAAGCCGCTCGACGATAACGGCTCCATCGACATGGAAACCGTCAACGGCGGCGTGACGCTCGCGATTGCGAGGGAGAGCAAGGCGACGATCGAGGCGCGCTGCGTGAATGGCGGCGTGCACGTCGAAGATATCGAGATCACTCGCGACGACCAGGGCAACGCCAACGACTTCGAACGCCGACGCCGCCTCAACGCCACGATGAATGGCGGCGGCGCGAAAGTGCGCATGTCCACGACAAATGGCGGCGTTCACCTGTCGCCCGCGAAGAAGAAGCCGACCACGTAGTACGCACAACTTCGGCACAGCCTGTCTCGTTTGGAGACAAGCTTCCCACCAGAAGGCACTGTTTTTCACGAAAATACGGCTAAAACCGTGGCACTCATCATGCTGATGTAGTGACCACGGTGTCCGCTCAATACTCAAGAAAGTCAACCAATCTGGTGGAGGTGTCGGTCGCGAGTAGCGGCCCGGTGCCGCTCCATGTTCCGACAGACACCCTGACTTACGAACCGTTCTTCGGCCTCACTGAGAAACCGTTCAGCCTCGAAGCCGATCCCAAATTCATCTACGACAGCCCGGTTTATCTCGCGGCGCGCCAGAGTCTGCTCGCCGGCATCCGCCGGCGCGAAGGACTGCTCGTCCTGACAGGCGAGATCGGCACGGGCAAGACGACGTTGTGCCGCACGGTGCTGCGGGATCTCGGCCGCAACACTTACAGCTCGCTGGTGCCCGATCCATTTGCTGCGCGCGAAGACCTGCTGAAGATGCTGCTGGTCGATTTCGGTGTGCTTTCACCCGATGAGATCGCCTCCGGCAGGATGCAGCGGGCGTCACGCACCGAGCTCGGATACCTGCTCGCGAGATTCCTGGATGGACTGCCGCGTGAGGCGTTCGCCATCGCGATCATCGATGAAGCGCAGAACCTGTCGGTGCCGCTGATCGAAGAGACGCGCATTCTGTTCGATACTTTCGGCGCGCGCGGCCGATTGCAGATCGTGTTCGCGGGCCAACCGGAACTCCTGGGCAAGTTAAAACTGCCAGAGATGCGGCAGGTTGATCAGAGAGTGTGCGGGTACCATCGGCTGTCGCCAATGACGGCTGAAGCCGTAGCCGGCTACATTCAGCATCGTCTCGCCGCCGCGGGCGCGCGCGGTGACCGCATGCTGTTCCCGCCCAAGGTCGTCGACACGCTGCATCGGAGAACTGGCGGCGTGCCGCGCCTGATCAATCGCCTGTGTGACCGCGCCCTCCAGGTCGCATTCGAGCAGCAGGCCGACCGCGTTGATCAAGAGCACTTCGACATCGCTTTGAGCGAAATTGGCGCGATCACCTTGTCCCCAACGTGGGACGCAATCGTTTTCGCCGAGCCGCCCGCGGCCGCTCCCCCGGCCGCGATGGCGGCCACTCAGGCGCCGGCAACAAAGGCTACAGCCCCCGCGACAAAGGCTGCAGCGACCGCGGTTTCACTTGTCACGGCGCCGGCGGCGACGGCTTCGCCATTTCTGAGTGAAGGCGACGCTTTCCAGAAGGAAATCGCGTCATTCCAGAACGACATCGCGGACTGGATTTCGCAGGAGATTGGTCCGCCGGTCCAGCCGGCGGCGTCGCCACGCGAAGAGACTGATGGCCGGCCGGGGCGGCGCCCAGCGGCGCGTCGAAATACCTCGCGCGAGACGGACAATACAGGTTGGCCCAGCCACGTCACGGCTGAGACCTACATGCATAAGCTCATCCGTGTCTGGATGAAGCGCGCAGCGATCGTCGTGGGCGCGATTGTGGGGTTCAACATTGCGATGGCCGCCGCAGCGTTCTTGCTGAATACGGAGACCACCTCTGGAGTGGCGCCGGCTGCTGCGGCCGAGGTTGAGCCGGCGCAGATTCCAGCGCCCAAGCCCGAGCCTCTGCGAGCGGCACCGCTTGTCTCACCTGCAGTTCAATCGCCCGCGCCAGTGGAACCCGAGACGACGTCGACGGCTTCGGCACCGGTTGCTGCTATTCCGGCCGCCACCACGTCGGCAACCGGTGACTATCTCATTGCGGTCGGAGTCTTTTCGAGCCGCCAGCGTTCGGACGAGCTCGTGGAATCGCTCACGAACGCAGGCCTGCCGGCCATGCAGCGTCCCTTCCTGCTTGGCCAGCGTGAAGTGCAGAAGATTGTCCTTGGGCCATTCTTGAGCCGCTCTGACGCGGCCACCGATCTGCAGCGCCTCAAGGCGCTCGGCGGCTACGACGACGCACGCGTCATCAGTAACCAGTAGCCAGTAGCCAGTAGCCAGTAGCCAGAAGAGTAGCCAGAAGTCTCTGGATACTGGATACTGACTAGCGGCAACTGGGTTGAACGAAGACAAGTCCTCCAAATACCATCGCTTACGGCGACGCGCGGATCTTCTTGGGACCGTGGTTGCCGGCGCCGTGTTGTCGGCGCTCTCGGTCACGGGTGGCGCGCACAAGCTGCGCGAGATCTCGGCGGCGCTCACGCAATGGCTCCCGGGGAATTTCGATGATGCGATGAATGTCGTCGCGATGACGATGGCATTGATCGTCATTCTGCAGCTCACCGAACTGCCGTTTGCTTATTACCAGGGCTATCTCCTCGAACATCGCTACGGATTGTCGACGCAGACGCTCGGCCACTGGGTCTCGGACTATGCCAAGGGTATCGCGCTTGGCGTCGTGCTCGCGGTGGCAGGCACCTCGGTGGTGTTTGCGGCGCTGCGCAATGCACCAGGCAGCTGGTGGTGGATTTCAGCGGCGATCTTCGCTGTGGCGATGATTGGCCTCGCGCAGCTCGCGCCGGTGGTGCTGCTGCCGATCTTCTACAAGTTCAAGCCGCTCGATCGTCCCGCACTCGTCGATCGCCTGATGACGCTGGCGGCGCGCGCCCGCACCGACGTCGTTGGTGTGTTCGAATGGGTGTTGAGCGGCCACACCAGGAAGGCGAATGCCGCGCTCGCGGGAATGGGGAAGACGCGACGCATTCTTCTTTCGGACACGCTCCTCACGGACTACTCGGAGGATGAAATCGAAGTCATCCTCGCGCACGAGCTCGCGCATCACGTGCATCGCGATCTCTGGCGCGGCATTGGGGTGCAGGCGGTGAGCCTGCTGGTCGGGTTCTTTCTCGCCGACGCGGTGCTGCGTGCCGTTGCCGGCGTGCTGGGACTGCGCGGCATCTCCGATCCCGCCGCGCTGCCGTTGCTCCTGCTGCTGGGCGGCATCTGGTCGTTCGTCGTCATGCCGTTTGCCAACGCGATGTCCCGGGCGCAGGAGCGTGCCGCCGATCGCTACGCGCTGAAAACGACACGAAATGTTGACGCGTTCGTTACCGCAATGAAGCGGCTGTCGCAGCAGAATCTGGCTGAAGAGCATCCTTCGCCGATTGTCCAGTGGCTGTTCTATTCACATCCGCCCATCCGCGAGCGCATTGATGCGGCCCGCGCCTTTGCCCGTGAGGGACCTCATGCTGCGTAACCGTCAACGTTTCTCGGTGATTGCACTTATCCTGTTGGCCGCCATGTCAGGCAACACTGCGAGCGGGAACGCGCAATACAGGAAGAAAACCGTGGTCGCGCATCGCGGCGCTTCCGCCTACGCGCCCGAGCACACCGCCGCCGCCTACCAGCTGGCAATCGAAATGGGCGCGGACTTCGTCGAGCAGGACCTGGCTGTTACGAAAGACAACGTGCTGATCTGCCTGCACGATGCGAGCCTCGAGCGCACCACCAACGTCGAAGACGTGTTTCCGGATCGCGGCGTCACGGTCAGCCTGGATGGCTCGACGCGCAAGCACTGGGTCGCCAACGATTTCACGATCGCCGAGATCAAGCGCCTGGATGCCGGATCGTGGTTCGACAAGAAATTCGCGGGCGAGAAGATCCTGACGTTCGATGAAGCGGTCGCGATCGTGAAGGGCAAGGCCGGGATGTTCCCCGAGCTGAAGACGCCGGAGATCTACGAGGGCCGGAAAGTTGATTTCGAGCAACTGGTTGCCGCGGCGCTCGACAAGCATGGCCTGCGCGGACCGAACGCGGATCCGAAGACGCCGATCATTCTTCAGACCTTCGGCCAGGCCAGCGCGCGCGAGCTCGCGAAGATCAAGATCGGCGTGCCGGTAGTGCTGCTGCTCGGCGACGACGTGGGGTTCAAGACGGAGGCGGATCTGAAGGCGTGGAAGGGGATCGTGCAAGGCTTCGGCCCCGCGAAGAACATCGTCTGGCAGAATCCGAATTTCGTGAAGTGGGCGCACGCCGAAGGCATGAGCGTCACGCCGTACACATTCCGTCAGTCAGACACGGTGAAGGCCGGTTTCCGCGACGTGTCCGAAGAGATGTCGCACTATCTGTATAAGTTCGACGTGGACGCGCTGTTCACCGACAACCCGGATCGGTTTCCGCGCAAACCCCTCTGACTATTTCGCCCTGACGTTCAGCGTGCCCTTCATGTCTTTGCAGCCCGGATCGGTTGTCAGGTTGCAGTAGAAGGGGAACGAGCCCGGCTGGTCGGCGCGGAACTCGAACGTGATCGCCGAGTGCCCCGGCACACGCTTGGTGATGCGATAGGCGTCGATGGCGAAGCTGACCGGCACATCCTCGCTGCGCAGCGTGATCTTGACGAGATCATCCTGCGAGACGTCGAGCTTGTCGGGGGTGAAGACGTGATCTTTGGCGGCGATGTTGAACTCGCGCCGATTCTGAGCGGGCTCCTGGGCCGAGCCGTACAGAGAAACAGCCACGAAAAACACGACAGCGATTAGGCTTCGTGTTGCTCGTGGCTGCATGTAGCTAGTTTACTCGCGGCGAGGTCCGCGGTCGCGGCGCGGGCCGCGATCCCGGCGTTCACCACCACGATCGCCGCCGCCGGCTCCCGCCGGGGCGCCTTCGCCGTTCTCGCCGTTGCTGGAAGCCGGCGGCGCGCCGCCTTCTTCCGGCGTGATCAACGCCTTGCGCGACAGGCGAATCTTGCCCGTCGGGTCGATGTTGATCACCTTGACGAGGACCTGCTGGCCTTCCTTCAACTCGTCACGCACGTCCTTGACGCGATAGTGCGCGATTTCCGAGACGTGCAGGAGCCCGTCGGTGCCCGGCATGATCTCGACGAACGCGCCGAAATCAGTGATGCGCTGGACCTTGCCGAGGTAGGTCTTGTTGAGCTCGGCGGTCGCGGTCAGCTCCTGGATCATGCCGATCGCCTTGTTCGCAGCTGCTTCGTCCGACGACGCCACGTTGACGTGACCATCGTCCTCGACGTCGATCTTCACGCCGGTCTTCTCGATGATGCTGCGGATCATCTTGCCGCCGGGGCCGATGACGTCGCGGATCTTGTCGACCGGGATCTTGATCGTGATGATGCGCGGCGCGTAGGCCGACATGTTCGAGCGATGCGTCGCGAGCGATTCCTGCATCTTCTGCAGGATGTGCATGCGGCCGGCTTTGGCCTGCGCCAGCGCGTCGCGCATGACCTGCGGCGAGACGCCGCTGATCTTGATGTCCATCTGCAGCGCGGTGATGCCGTTGGCGGTGCCGGCGACCTTGAAGTCCATGTCGCCGTAGTGATCTTCCGCGCCCGCGATGTCGGACAGGACCGCGTACTTGCCGGTTGCCTCGTCCATGATCAGGCCCATCGCCACGCCGGCGACCGGCGCCTTGATCGGCACGCCCGCGTCCATCATGGCCAGCGAGCCGCCGCACACCGACGCCATCGACGAGCTGCCGTTCGACTCGAGAATGTCCGAGACGATGCGGATCGTGTAGGCGAAATCGGTTTCGGCGGGAATCATCGGCGCCAGCGCGCGTTCGGCCAGCGCGCCGTGGCCGATTTCGCGGCGGCCGGGGCCGCGCATCGGCTTCACTTCGCCCACCGAGAACGGCGGGAAGTTGTAGTGGAGCATGAAGCGCTTCCACGTTTCGCCGTCGACCATTTCGATCTTCTGCTGATCGTCGGCGGTGCCGAGAGTCGCGGTGACGAGCGCCTGGGTTTCACCACGCGTGAACACGGTCGAGCCGTGGACACGCGGCAGCACGCTGTTCTCGATCGTGATCTGGCGGATCTCGTCGAACTTGCGGCCGTCCTGGCGGATGTTCTTGCCGAGCACTTCCTCGCGCAGCGCGCGTTCCTGCATCGCGTGGAAGAGACCCTTGGCCTCGAGCTTGTTGCCGGCGAACGCTTCCGGCAACCCGGCGAGCATGTCCTTCTCGACCTTGGCCACCGTCGCGTAGTTCGTCAGCTTGCCCTTGATGCGCATGGCATCAGCGAGCGCGCCGTAGGAACCGTCGACGTAGGCCTTGAGGTCCGCGTTTACGGCCTGCTCAGGCTTGGCGAGCTTGGTGCGGCCGGCTTCCTTCGCGAGCGCGTCGATGCCCTCGACCAGCTGCTTGATGGCGTTGTGCGCGGTCTCCAGCGCGGTAATGGCTTCTTCCTCGGTCACCTCGTTGGCGCCGGCTTCGACCATCACGATGCCGTCCTTCGTGCCCGCGACGACCAGGTCGAGCTTGCTCTGCTTGCGCTGGGGGAACGAGGGATTGACGATGAACTGCCCGTCGACGAGGCCGACTCGCACGGCCGCCACGGTTTTCTCTACCGGCATTTCCGACAGCGCCAGTGCGGCGCCGGCGCCGGTCAGCGCGAGCACGTCCGAATCGTTCTCGGTGTCGGCCGACAGCACGAACGCGATGACCTGCGTTTCGTAGGCCCATCCGCCGGGGAAGAGCGGCCGGATCGGCCGGTCGATCAGGCGGCTGGTGAGCGTTTCCTTTTCGGTGGCCTTGCCTTCGCGCTTGAAGAAGCCGCCAGGAATGCGGCCCGAGGCGTAGGTGTATTCGCGATAGTCGACGGTGAGCGGAAGGAAATCGATTCCTTCGCGCGGGCTCGATGAGTGACACGCCGTAACGAGGACCATGGTGTCGCCCATGCGGACGACAACGGAGCCATCGGCCTGTTTCGCCAGGCGGCCCGTCTCGATCGAGAGGGTCTGAGAGCCGAGAGATAGATCACGCTTGTGCATATTTAGCCTGCGATGTGCTTAGGAGCGACCTTGCTCACTTACGGATGTTGAGGCGCTTGATCACCTCAGCGTAGCGGTCGGCGTCCTTGCTCTTCAGGTAGTCGAGCAGCCGGCGGCGCTGGCCGACAAGCTTGAGCAGTCCGCGGCGCGAATGATGGTCCTTGCCGTGTGACTTGAAATGCTCGGTCAGGTAATTGATGCGTTCGCTGAGGATCGCGACCTGGACTTCAGGAGAGCCGGTGTCTTTGTCGTGGGTCTTGTATTCGCCGATGAGGGCGGTCTTCTTGTCTTTCGTCAGTGCCAAAGTAACCTCCACGTACAGCCGAGTGATCGAAGTATCGAGTCACCAAGCCGCCGTATATGGCGATTCCTACATCGCCTGTAACCTGTTTATGTTACCCCAGAACCACCCAGCCATGGAGAAATCCCTCGGTTTTCGCGGGTCTGGCCAGGCCAACCAGGTCGCCTTCCGGGCCGAACAAGCGGACGATCGGCGGCAGGATGGGAAGAGCTGAAACGAGGTCGTTCGGCCCCATTTCCACGCCGTTCTTGAGCCGTTCGAGCTGTAACGCAGACTTCAACGTCACCGACGGCAGATCGGGGAGAAGTTCACGGAACGGCACAAGGCGTTCCGCGAGCGCCTCGCGACCTGATTGCAGGACCTCCGCCAGCGGGACTGCGCGATCGAGTGCGAAATCGCCTGATCGGGTGCGGCGCAGGGCCACGAGAACGCCACCGCATCCAAGCGCCTCGCCGAGATCGTGCGCCAGCGCGCGTACGTAGAAGCCGGCGCTCACCTGCAGATCGAGACGCGCGCTGTCTCCATCGAACGACAACAACTCGAGGCGCTTGACGGTGACCGTCACGGCCTTGGCGCGCGCTATTTCGCCGGGCGCACTCCGTGCGCCGGCCGAATCGCTGCGCGCTTCGGCAGCTCTGGCCGCTCTCCTCGCCAGATCGTAGGAGCGCTCACCGTCGATGTTCTTCGCTGAATAGACCGGCGGCGTTTGATCGAACGTGCCGCGGAATCGGATCAGCGCCTCGTCGAGCTGTGCGCGCGTAGGTCGTCGATCCGAGCTGCTCGTGATCTTGCCCGCCGCATCGTGCGTGTCGGTGGCGCGTCCGAAGGCGATCGTGGCTTCGTAGCTCTTGTCGCTGGCCGTGAGGAATTGCGCCAGCCGCGTCGCGCGGCCGACGACCAGGGGCAGCACGCCGGTCGCCATCGGATCGAGCGTGCCGGTGTGGCCGATGCGCGACACGCCGAGCGATCGCCGCGCGAACGTCACGACATCGTGTGATGTTGGGCCTTCGGTCTTGTCGACGACGAGAACACCATCAAGGCCGTAAGGCCTTAAGGTCTTGAGGTCTTGAGGTTGCGTTTTCAAAGTCCTTCAGTCCTTAAGACCTTAAGACCTTAGGACCTTAAGACCCTAAGACCTTGTTCTTGACGGCATCCGCCAGCAGGGCGCCGAACTGCTTGTGGACCGTGTCGAGATCGCCGGTGGTGGAGCAGCCGGCCGCGTTGGTGTGGCCGCCGCCCTTGAAATTACGCGCGATGGCGCCGATGTCGACGCTGCCTTTTGAACGCAGGCTGACACGCCAGTCGTTGTCGGCGATCTCCTTGAAGAAGGCGACCGCCTCGATGTCTTTCACGGTGAGCGGAAAGTTGATCAGGCCTTCGAGGTCGTCGTTCGTGCCGTTCAACTCCGCCATCGTCTTGCGCGTGATGGCGAGCAGCGCGACGCGGCCTTCGTCCACGATCACCATGTTGTTCATCACCGCGCCGAAGATCCGCACCCGCGACAGGCTGTTGCTGTCGTAGTGCGTGCGCGCAATCCACTGGGGATCAGCGCCGGCTTCGACGCATCGCCTCGCGATCTCGTAGGTGCGAGGCGACAGGTGGGAAAAGTGAAACGATCCCGTGTCCGTGAGGATCGCGAGATACACGTGCGTGGCGATCTCTTTCGTGAGCGGCGCGCCCAGGGCTTCGATCAGCGTGAACGCCTGCTCGCCGCACGCCGCGGCGGACTCATCGATCCAGTTGACCGCGCCGTAGACCTTGTTGCCGGGATGGTGGTCGATGTTCAGCAGCGGCGACCGGTCGAGCCCGCGCACGCCGGTGCGCGACACCTCGCTGCATTCCATGATCAGCGCCGCGTCGAAGGTATCGTGCAGCTCCTGGGTGATCTGGATGCCGTCGACGCCGGGGAACGGCTGCAGGAACACCGGCGGAATCGCATCGGTGACGACGGTCGCGTCCTTGCCGAGCGCGCGCAGCGCCAGCGCCATGGCCATCGCCGATCCGATCGCATCGCCGTCCGGACGCTGGTGCGACGCGACCACAAACCGGCGGCCGCGGCGAATGACGTCGATCAGCTCAGCGGGAGGTTGACTTGGGATCTGGCTCTGCATTCTTGACGGTGATTTCGTCCTTGCCGTCGACGACGGTGTCGACGATCTGCGGATCTTGGACGGTGCGCGCCGCGTCCTCGGCGTGGATTTCCTGGATGATCTGCTCGATGCGATCCTGCGCCGCCACGGATTCGTCGAAGATGAACTTCACTTCAGGAGAGCGGCGGAGCGTCAGCCGTTCGGCGAGCAGGTGGCGGACGAATCCGCTGGCGCGCTCCAGCGCTTTCTGCGTCTTCTTGCGCTCTTCGGCGTTGCCGATGATGGTCCAGTAGATTCGCGCCAGCGACAGGTCGGCGGTGACCTTCGCGCGGGTGACTGTTACCAGACCGACGCCCGGATCCCGGACTTCGGTCTGCAACATCTGGCTGACTTCCTCGCGCACCTGTTCTTGAATGCGCTCTACTCGGTGCGTTAGAGCCATGACGGCCCCCTAACTCTTAACAGTCGAATGTTGACTGCTGACTGTTTACTTACGCTGGCTGCGGGACGCGTTCCATCTGGAACACTTCGACCACGTCGCCAACCTTGACGTCGTTGAAATTCTGCAGGCCCAGGCCGCACTCGAAGCCGGCCTTGACCTCGGACACATCGTCCTTGAAGCGCTTGAGCGAGGCGAGCTTGCCTTCCCACACCATGACGTTGTCGCGGAGCAGGCGGGCCTGCGCATCGCCCTTGCGGGTGATGGTGCCGTCGGTGACCATGCAACCGGCGATCGTGCCGATCTTCGGGACCTTGAAGGTCTCGCGGACCTGCGCGACGCCGATGCGCTGTTCCTTGAAGGTCGGCTCGAGCAGTCCGGCCATCGCCTTCTTGATCTCGTCGGTGACGTGATAGATCACCGAGTGCTGGCGGATGTCGACGTTTTCGCGTTCCGCGACGTCGGCGGCGTTGCGATCCGGACGCACGTTGAAGCCGATGATGATGGCGTTCGACGCGGTCGCCAGCAGCACGTCGCTTTCGTTGATCGCGCCGACCGCCGAGTGAATGATCTTAATGCGCGTCTTGTCGTCCGACAGCTTGGCGAGGGTGTCGGCGAGCACTTCCGCCGAGCCCTGCACGTCCGCCTTGATGATGAGCGGCAGATCCTTCGCGCCCTCCTGCGAGAGCTGGGCCTGCAGCGATTCGAGCGTGAGGCGCGAGCCCCGGGCGCCGAGCGCCTTGCCCTTCGCCTGCTCCTGGCGGAACGTCGAGATCTGACGAGCCTTGGCCGCGTCGGCGACCTGCTGGAAGCCGTCGCCGGGCGAGGGCAGTGATTCGAGGCCGAGCAGTTCGACCGGCGTCGATGGCCCGGCCGACTTGAGGCTGCGGCCGCGATCGTCGATCAGCGCGCGCACCTTGCCGACCACCGGGCCGGCGATGACGTTGTCGCCGACGCTGATCGTGCCGTCCTGCACGAGGACCGTGGCGACGGGTCCGCGGCCGCGATCGAGCTTGGTCTCGAGCACGGTGCCGATGCCGCTGCGCTTCGGGTTGGCCTTGAGATCGTCCAGCTCGGTGACGAGCAGGATCATTTCAAGCAGCTGGTCGATGCCGGTCTTCTTCTTGGCCGACACTTCGACGAACACCGTCTGGCCGCCCCAGTCTTCCGGCATCAAGCCGAGATCCGTCAGCTGGCGCTTGACCGTTTCCGGATTCGCGCCCGGCTTGTCGATCTTGTTCACCGCGACGATGATTTTCACGTTCGCGGCCTTGGCGTGATCGATCGCTTCCTTGGTCTGCGGCATGACGCCATCGTCCGCCGCGACGACCAGGATGACCACGTCGGTCACCTTCGCGCCGCGGGCGCGCATCATGGTGAACGCGGAGTGGCCGGGCGTGTCGAGGAACACGATGTTGCGGCCGCCCGACGTCGGCACGAGATACGCGCCGATGTGCTGCGTGATGCCGCCGGCTTCTCGCTCGGCGACGCGCGTCTCGCGGATCGAGTCGAGCAGGGTGGTCTTGCCGTGATCGACGTGACCCATGATCGTGACCACGGGCGCGCGCGTGACGAGATCCTTCGGATCGGCGGCCTTCTCGTCTTCCGCGATCATTTCCTGTTCGAAGCTGCGCGTTTCGATCTCGGCGCCGAAGTTCGCGGCGAGTCCCTTGGCATTCTCGAGATCGATCGCCGAGTTGATCGTCATCATGATGCGGCGGTCGAGCAGCGCCTTCAGGGCGTCCTTGACGCGGACATCGAGACGATCCGCCAGATCCTTCACCGTCATGCCTTCAGAGAAGGTGATCTTGCGCGTGATCGGCGGTGGAGCGGCCGGCGCCTGCGCCTGTGGGCGCGGCGTCTGCAGCGCGTCGCGCTTCTGCGCCGGCTTCATGCCGCCTTGCGGACGGCCGTGCTGCGGCCGGAAGCCCGGGCGCATTGGCGGTTGGCCGGGGCGCTGGCCCGGCAGCTGATTGCTCGGGCGAACTGGCTGCGACGGCAGCGGGCGAGGACCACCAAGCATCGCGGCGGTATTGCTCTGCGGCGGACGCGGCGATCCGTAGGGACGCTGTTGCTGTCTCGCGCCTGGCGCGAGATTGCCGGTGGCTTGCTGTGGTGGTTTCGCGGCGGTCGGCACCACGCGTGGCGGCTGCGGCGGCAGCACGCGCTTCGGCTGCAGCGGCGGAGCGCTCGGCGGCGCCTGGCCGGGTTCTTCCACGCGCAGGCGAATGCTCGGCGGCACGAACCGTCCGGCCTTCTCGCGCGCGCTCTCGGCCGGCGACGGCTCCGCGCTCGCCGCGGCAGCAGGAACCGCGGGCTGCTCGACGGGCGGCGGCGCTTCGACGACCGGCGCCGGCGCTTCCGCGACGGGCGCGGGCGCTTCCACGACGGGCGGCGCTTCGACCGGCGGCGGTGGCGGCGCGGCGACGACCGGCGCCTCCTCGACCTTCGGCGCCTCCGCAGGCTTGACCAGCGTCGGCTTCTTGATCAGACGCGGCGGACCAAGCGTCGGCGCGGCCGGCTTCGCCGGCTCGGGCGCCGGCGCGGCAGCACCCTTCTTGTTCGGCGCCTTGGCCTTGGCCGCCGGCTTGACGGCCGTTTCCGAAAAGATGTCGCCCTTGGGCAGCGTGATGTTGCGCTGCTTGGCGAGGCGCTCGACGAACTGGCGCGCGACAATCTCTTCGAGCGTGCTCGATGCGCTCTTGAGCTCGATGCCGTGGTTCTTCTTCAACAACGCCAGCACTTCCTGGCTGGTGGTGTCGAGAAGCTCAGCGACCTTGTAGACCCGAACGGTGGACAAACTGGTTATCCCTTTGCTGTCAGCAATCGGCTGTCAGCGAGAATTGCGTTACTGCTTTTCTTCGACGGCTTCTTCAGGCGCAGTGGCATCGGCCGCCGGCCCGTCGGCCCCGGTGTTGCCGGCCTCAGCGTTGCCGGCTTCCATTGCGCCGAACTGCGCTTCCACTTCCTTGCGCTTCTCTTCTTCGCTCTTGATGTCGATGCGCCAGCCGGTCAGCTTCGCGGCCAGCCGGACGTTCTGGCCCTTCTTGCCGATCGCCAGCGACAACTGGCTGTCCTCGACGACGACTTCCATGACCTTTTCCTTGTCGTCGACGATCGTCACGCGCTGCACCTTCGCGGGGCTGAGCGCATTCATCACGAACTGCACCGGATCGTCGGAGTAATCGACGATGTCGATCTTCTCGCCGCGCAGCTCGCGGATGATCGCCTGCACGCGCGTGCCCTTCATGCCGACGCAGGCGCCGACCGGATCGACGTCGCGCTCGCGCGAGTAGACGGCGACCTTGGCGCGATCGCCCGCCTCGCGGACCGCGCCGCGGATCATCACGGTGCCGTCGTAGATTTCCGGCACTTCCTGCTCGAACAGCTTGATCAACAGGGCCGGATCGGTGCGTGACAGCACGATCTGCGGGCCCTTGGCGCTCTTGCCGACGGCGCGGATGACGGCGCGCACGCGGTCGCCCTGGGCGTAGCTCTCCGCGCGCGACTGTTCCTTGCGCGGCAGGATCGCCTCGACGCGGCCGACTTCCACAATGATGTCGCCCTGCTCGAAGCGCTTGACCAGGCCGTTCATGACTTCGCCGACGCGCTGGTTGTACTCCGCGAACACGTTCTCGCGCTCCGCTTCGCGGACCTTCTGGAAGATCACCTGCTTGGCGGTCTGCGCGGCAATGCGCCCGAGCACGTCGGTCCGCTTCGGGAACTCGATCTGGTAGCCGACTTCGACTTCCGCGTCTTCGCCGTAAATCGACTTGGCTTCGGAGATCGAGATCTCCTTGCCCGGGTTGGTCACTTCATCGACGATCGTCTTCACCGCGAACAGCTCGATCTGGCCGTTCTCGGGATTGAATTTCGCCTTCAGCTCTTCGTCGTCGGTCTTGTAGTACTTGCGCGACGCCGTGAGCACGGCTTCTTCCATCGCCTGGATGACGACTTCAGGCTCGATGCCTTTTTCCTTGGCGAGCGCCTCGATGGTTTGTTGCAGCGGATTCGTTGTCGACATCAGAATTCAACCTCTAACCTGGCGCGACTGATCAGCCGAAGCGGAAGCTTCATCAACTTCTTGCCCTCCGATTCGAACAGCACGTCGTCGCCTTCGATTCCCTTGACGCGGCCCGAGAACGCCGTCTGGCGTTGCACCGGTTCCGACGTCACGATCTTCGCCCATCGTCCGGCGAAGCGCCGGTAGTCATCGGCCGTGCGCAACGGCCGATCCAAACCTGGTGACGACACCTCGAAGGTGTAGCCGCCGGGTATAACGTCTTCCACGTCGAGCAGTGTGCCGAGCTCCTCGGCCACGCGCGCGCAGTCATCGATGCTGACGCTCTCTTCCGGCGTCGCATTCGGCCCGGGCCGATCGACGAACACCCGCAGCACCTGCTGACCGCCCTCGCGCTTCAACTCGACGTCGAAAATTTCGAGTCCGTAGCTCGACGCGATTCGTTCCGCGAGCTCCCTGACCCTTTCAACGGGTGTCAAAGAACCCCCCTAAAAAACAAAAAGTGGGCTGAATTACAGGCCCACTCTGGTTTCCCAGACTAGTTACCGACTCTCAAGTTTAGCACGGCCGACCGTTAAAAGGCTTCGTTCAGAGCGAACCAGATGCCATGCGTTCCCCGGCCGAAGCCAAAGTCGATGGCGATGTTGGTGCCGTACCGCTTGTTGAGTTTGAAACGCAGGCCCCCGCCGCCCGCTGGCGCCCAAGAGCCATAAGTGCCAGCCTGGTCGCTCAGCTTCGAGGTATTGATGAACCCGACCGCCCCCATGAAGCCATTCCGGAGCAAATCCACGCGATATTCGGCTTCGGTGTAGACCCAGTCGCGCCCGCGGAACCGGCCGGCGGGGTAGCCCCTGGCGGTACGGCCGTAGGTGTCCCAGCCGACGCTCGGAAGGTTGAAATACGGCGGGTCCCCTGACGCCGTGAGCCACGCCATGCCCCAGAACGCCAGGATCTGGCGCCGGTCCGACGGCAGCGCCGCATACGCGCGGCCCTCGAACTGCGACGCTTGCCACGAAGAATCGCTGCCGAGCGATTCTGGAAACGCGTAATAGCTGGCTCGAGCATAGATGCCGCGAGACGCGTTGAGAGCGTTGTCCCGGGTATCGATCAGCGCATTGGCCGACACGCCGGACGCGGTCGAGCCCAGGCCGTCAATCTCATCTCGATCAGAGGGCTTGATGCCGGCGTAGTAATCGAGGTGATAACCCGCGCCGAGACGCACCGGCCCAGCGACCTTCCGGTAAAACGTCGCGTAGGTGCGCGTCAGGTAGTAGTCGAGCGCGACTGACGGTTCTTCAAGCGTATCGCTGCCGAGTCCGTAGGTCTTCTGCAGGCCCTTGTAAAAGCGCGCATCGCCCAACAGCCGCCACCGATCGCTTCTCGATCCAATATCCGCCCTCACCGCGGTCAGCAGTTGCTTCTGCGTAGTGAAAGCGGCCGACGCCTGCACGGACGACACGCCGGAGGCTTCGCCTCCGCGTCTCGACGAAGCGCTGAACATCGCGCCGAGTCCAAATCCGAACGCCGGGTTGTAGCTGACCGTCGGCAGGATCGACGTTTCGACCGTGCTCGGCGACTGGTTGGTGCTGGCCGCCGGCTTTTTCAGCAACGCGCGGACGAGATCAGGGACATCTACTTGGACGGGCTGTTGAGCCGCGACGGCAGCCGGCAACGCCACCGCTATGGCGACGACGAGTCCGACCGCGAGCTTCACACCGGCCGCGCGATCAAGTCGTAGTCCTGCGCGCCGACGATCTCGACGTCGATGAACGAGCCCTTGGGCAACGACGATGGATCGCAATCGGTCAGGTACACCACCGGATCGATCTCGGGAGCGTGCCCTGGCAATCGTCCTTGCAGCACGAGCTCGTGTTCGGGAGACGGCCCGTCGATCACGAGCCGGGTCTTCTCGCCCAGCCGCGCCTGCTGTCGCGCCGCGACGATCTCGCGCTGACGGGCCATCAGGCGTTCCTGGCGCCTTTTCTTCGTTGCCGCCGGCACGTCATCTTTCAGATCGAATGCCGTCGTGCCTTCCTCGTGTGAATACGTAAACACGCCGACGTGATCGAATTCGATCTCGTTGATGAAGGACTCGAGCTCCGCGAAGTCGTCGGCCGTTTCGCCAGGGAAACCAACGATGAAGGTCGTGCGCAGCGCGACGTTCGGAATACGCGCGCGGATGTTGTCGAGCAGGCGCCTGTATGACGCGCGCGTGCCGGGACGCTTCATCCGCTTGAGCACCGCATCCGACGCGTGCTGCAGCGGCAGGTCGATGTATTTCACGACCTTGTCGAGGTCCGCGATCGCGTCGATCACTTCAGCGGTGATCGTCGTGGGATAGAGGTAGAGCAGTCGAATCCACTCGATGCCTTCGACCTCGTTCAAGGCGCGCAGCAGTTTCGGCAGCGCGCCGCGCTCGCCGCGATCGATTCCGTAGAACGTGGTGTCCTGCGAAATCAGCAGCAGTTCCTTGACGCCCTGCGCGCCGAGCTGCCGTGCCTCCTGCACGATCGATTCGATCGAGCGGCTGCGATAGTGGCCGCGCATTTTCGGGATGATGCAGAACGCGCACTTGTAGTCGCAGCCTTCGGCGATCTTCACGTAGGCGTAATGTCCGGGCGTCACGCGCTTGCGCGGCGTATCAGCGTCGTAGATGTAGGTCGGCAGGTCGACGCCAAACACCGGCGGCTTGGTATAGAAGGCGACTGGCTTCGCGGCTCCCGCGCCGCGGCTCGCGCCGCCAGACACGGCCGACGTAAACGCGTCGACTTCACCCGTGCCGAGCACCGCGTCGATCTCGGGGATTTCTTTCCTCAGTTCCTCGCGATACCGCTCCGCGAGGCAGCCGGTGACGATCAGCTTCCGGCCGGCGGCCTGCTTCTTCAGCTCCGCCATTTCGAGAATGGTGTCGATCGATTCCTGCTTGGCGCGATCGATGAAGGCGCAGGTGTTCACGACGAGCACGTCGGCCTGCGACGCGTCGGCGGTGATTTCGTGGCCTTCCTTTTCGGCCATGCCCAGCATGACCTCGGAGTCCACGAGATTCTTCGGACACCCTAATGAGACGAACCCGATCTTCATGGGAACTTCTCAGTGTAGCAGGCGGACGGCGAATCAGCTAACGGGCCAACGGGTCAGTTGTTCTTGGGTGGCCGGCCGGCACGGTTCAGCCATTCCTCAAGGTCGCTGTCATCTTTCTTCTTCAGAGGCTGCTTGGCGGCGACCGTATGCCAGGCCATCGCATCCTTGACCGCCTGCACTACCAGTTCGCGCTTCAACGGTTTCACCAGGTAGCCCTGGATGCCGCGCGACAAGCTGACGCGGGGCGCAATTTGATCATCGCCGGTGGCGAGCAGCATCGCCACTGAGGGGTGGCCTTCCTGAATCTGTTCAACCACCCAGAGGCCGTTGTGTTCGCCGGGCATGTCCTTGTCGAGCAGCGCCACGCCGATCGGCTTGGTGGCCAGCACCGCGATGGCGGTCTGCGCATCCGCCGCTTCGTTGATGATGTAGCCCTCGGGCTTCAGCCACAGGGCGATCAACTCGCGGATTTTTCGTTCGTCGTCAAGGATGAGGATTTCGCTCATGATGCCTCGTGATCAGCGCGCGGGCGGCGACAGGGTGTCATACAACAGCAGCGACACGGCTTCGAGCAGGCTTTTCGCGGTGAACGGCTTGTCGAGAAAGGCTTCCCCCTCGCCGAGAATCTTCCGGGAATCCAGCAGCCGGTCGACATTGCCGCTGACGTAGAGCACCCTTTCCAGCACATTGGGATCCTAAGCTTAGAATTCCACGTGGACAAGTTGTCGCG